>Ga0172381_10001106_pt1 | contig 32943 bp, 48 predicted proteins | sample Leawel6488metaG_FD_119754 | JGI IMG/M metagenome (GOLD analysis project Ga0172381, IMG submission 119754) | Leachate microbial communities from a municipal landfill in Southern Ontario, Canada - Leachate well 64-88 metaG | ecosystem: Engineered > Solid waste > Landfill > Unclassified | place... | reverse complement strand
TATTACAGCGCACTCCACCACCCGATCATCATCGACACCGGGGCCCACGAGTTCATCGAGGCCCACAAACAGACCCTGAGCACGCTCGAACGGATAGTCCAGCAGTTCTCCGAGACCATCCGGGCCCTCGCCCTGCAGAAGCGCGAAGACCCCGCGCCGGCAGCAGCCAAACCGGAACCCGCTACAACGATCCGGGACGGCGTCGACAAACTCACCGAGTTCGACATCACCGAGCTCGAGAAACTCTTCCGGGCCGCCCGGCTCAACAACCCGGTCGTTGCCATGCAGGTCTTCCTCGCGGCCTGGTCCGTCTGGGCCTCGCGCAAGAACTTCAAGGGCCAGGTACTGAAGGAAGAGATCGTCTCGACATTATCGAAGGCCAATACGCCGCTTGATTTGGCCGGCGTAGCGGACGCTATCGAAGAATTGCAGAACGCGGGCCTCATGGTCAGGGATCCGAAGCTCGAAGTGAAATTCAGCAACGAGGGAGCAACGATTGCCAAGAAATTGCAGGCGAGGTACGAAGGGTTATGAATTCGGGATATCTTTTTGAGAGGATCCGGGCGAAGGTGGAATAGATGAGAATCCTTACAATATTTCTTCTGGCAATTATTCTAAGTGTGGTTATGCCCGTACAGGGGTATGACCTGCTCGACGAGTTCGAAACCGCGGGTTTAACCGGGGGATACGGATGGACCCCGCAGATTCAGGTATTGAACGGATCTGCTTGGTATAACAACGTCACGTATATGGAGGCAGATGTAAACGGATACGTGACGGTGATATCCGGATCCGTGATCCAACCAATCACTAGTTCAAGTGGTGGTGCCGGGACAAAATACGGCACTGCTCTGATGGAATGGGAGGCGACGGATACCTATACGTACTCCGCGCAGATAGCAGTGAAAATCACAATCCTCGAAAAAACGGCTAATCCGGGGTACGGCTCAAAGGTATTATATATTAACAAAAATGCAACAGCGAGTTTGTACCCGCTCATGGGCAGGGGTATGTTGTCGAGTCATAGCACAAATCCAAATGCGGCATGGTTTCCGCTGAGTAGCGGAGGCGGGAACGCGACGTACAGGATTTATGGAGGTGTTCCGACGCCCCCAGAACCTCCCTCTGCCGACTTCACCCTCTCCCCCAACCCCCCGTACATTGACCCGGCAACGATCAGCTTCACCACCAACATCACCGGGGGCACTCCTACCAACTGGATCTGGTCTTTCGGTGACGGCTCAACCTGGGACGGCTGGTCAGCCATGGTGCCAACACCGGACCCGGTCGTATACGGAGCGGGAACCTACACGATCTCACTTTACGTCAACAACTCAGTCGGAAGCACAACCCACTCCGAGACCATCACCGTCACCAACTCCTCCGCGCCATCCGGGGGGACGGTCCTTGTCGGGGGGACGGTAGCCGACGCAACGACAGGGTCAGCACTCCAGGGGGCGCTCGTGACGGGCACGCAGGGCAGCGCATCCTCGTCATACACCAGCACCGCTGCCGGCCTCTACAACATCAGCCAGAGTTTTTCAACAGGGCAGGCAATCACGATGGCAGGGACAAAAACCGATTACGAACCCTTCTCGGACACCTTCACGCCGTACGCGGCCGGCAACTACACGGTTGACATCTACCTCCTCCCGACTGGCAACCTCACGCCGCCATACGACCCGCCATCCGGGGAAGTCGGTTCTGTCGCGGGCCTCGTCCAGATCAAGGACGTGCTCACCGCGGTCAGCTCGGCAACGGTCGGGATCGCGAACGACACCTGGTCGGACAGCACCACAACCTCCGGCACCGGCCTCTTTTACTTCACGGACCTATGCCCCGGCAGTTACACGCTCAACGCCACGAAATCCGGCCTGACCTCGGGAGACGATGAAACCGTCACGGTCACCGGGGGCGACACCACCTACCAGAACCTCGAGCTCGAAGCCAGCTACAACAAGACGCTCACCGTCATCGACGCAACCAGTTTCACGCCGATAACCAACGCCACGGTCACGGCCTCCGGGTCCGGGTCCGGCACGTACACCACGGACAGCGACGGACAGGTCGTCATCAACAGCACCTACGGGATCCTGAACCTCGCCATCACGGCCGAAGGGTACTATGCATATTCAGGCGCGTTCTCGATGACGCAGAGCGACGAGAGCACCGTCCCGCTCACGAAAGTCCCGGTCCAGCAGCAGACCGCCATCTGGACGCCCCCGCAGGTAGTCTTCCAGGTCATCGACGCCAACCGCAACCCGATTATCGGGACAGAAGTCATGGCCAACGCAGAATACACGACTTTGCCGAGCGGGTTTAACGGGGCCGTATCCCTTATGTCCAGTCTCTTCGGGCTTTCGGAAGACTCAGCCGGGGTAATCCTGAACCGGACCGCGGTCCACTCCGGCACAACGGACAGCACCGGATCGATAGTCTTCCTCATGGTCCCGGTCATCGATTACACCGTCACCGTCAAGGACGTGTATGGCATCAATTATACCGTCAACATCATGCCAAAGGACACCTATTACATCATCAAGACCGAGAACGCCACGTACCAGAGCCAGGAACACCTTGCCCTTTCCGGGCTCAACATCTACAACGGCCAGTCGATCTACAACGCATCGTTTTACGAGCCCAACAGCAGTTACGGCACCATGGCCAACTACGTCTACGACGCCACCAACCGGACGAGCGGGGCGGACTGCTGGTTCAGGCTGATCGACAACGGCACGGTCTGGTGGGACAACCGGACCTGGGCGCTCGGCAGCGACCTCCAGGTAATCGAGAAGACGGTCCCGATCGTGCCGTACCAGCAATGGCGCTGGGGCTGCCAGACCATCTGATTTTTTTTCGGGTATCCTTTATAACCCGTTGCGGGGGCAAATTACCTATGCGCATCAGCAGGGCGTCCCTGCTCGTTTCACTCTTCTCGCTCCTTGCATTAGCCCCGGCGGCAGTTGCCCAGAACGTCACGTTCAGCAACGGGCTCACCTTCACCATGCCCTATGGCCTGAGGGTCCCGCTCGGGCTGGAATCAGCCCTGCCCCCCGCCTGGGCGTTCCTGATCTACAACGGGATCTCGGTCGTCATGCTGCTCTTCATCGGGGGCTACGCAAGCCTCCGGAGCACGCGGTTCAGCATCTTCTGCATCAACGGGTTCGCCGCGATATTCTGGTGGTTCGGCTGGATGTCGTTCTACCTGCCGGAGACCGACAACGTCAACTGGTGGAGCCCGTTATCGCTTATCATCCTTGCCGGCGTCATGGGCGGCGCGATATACCTCAAGGAAGCCAACCGCGAACGGTATGGCACCGGTGGCACCGGCCTCACGCTCATCAACGCCCTGTACTTCTTCATCCTGCTCCAGACCGCGATCGGGTTCGTCAACGTCACCGGCATCTGGAGCGACAACTCGGCCGTGACGCCGACCGCATACCAGTATCACAACGTCAACCTCGAAGGGCAGGTCACGAGCTACTCCAACACCGGCGGGTTCATGGGAGACGCGATCTCGACCGTCACGAGCCTCGGTCTGCTTGCAATCCAGGCAGGCCAGATGGTGCTCATCGTGCTGCAGAACATCTGCGGGTATGACGCCGTCATCATGATGGCGTTCCCGTGGATCATCAACAGCGCGCCGGCCATGGCATTCATCTGGTGCTTCCGGGTCGTGATCCTGCTGCTCGACATGTGGTTCATCTTCCTGATCTTCTTCAAGCCGCCGGTGCTTGACAACCTGGGGGTCTGAAACTTATGGCAGGACGATTACTCGGATTACTCATCAACCTGATCGTATTCCCGATCATGGCCGCAGCGGTAGGATACGTCTTCTTCGACAACCTCCCGACGTTTGTCAACACGCTCCCGTACGCATCGATGGACGGCATCAACACGCTCACCTGGCTCAAATACATCTTCGCGGCCGGCGTCTTCGTCTTCGTCTTCGCCTGCTGCTGGAACCACATGGCCCAGAGCCAGAACGAACAGGACCAGGTGATCTGATTGGCGTCGTGGCGCAAGATGATGATGTCCGGCACCACCTGGCTCATCTTCATGGCGATCTTCGCCATCCTCACGATCATCAACATGGTCTTCTGGGGGGCGTGGAACGACATCATCCTCAAATTCCCGGTCCCGGCGCCGGTCCAGTCGTATGTCGGCCAGACCTTCTGGATCCAGCCGTTCAGCTACTTCCTGATACTCGTACTGGCCCTCATAGTCACCTACGCGATCATCCAGAAGACCGCGGACGAGTCCGACTACTCCGCAGAAAGATGGGGAGGCCCATGAACCACCGGGTCGTTCTCGTCCTGCTCCTCGTGGCGCTGTTGCCCGGGATGGCGCTGGCGGTACCGACCGGCACCGCCGCCTCCCTGGTCGGCAACCAGAACGTGACCTTCACGGCCGACAACGGCGCCGGGACCGCCTGGTTCCAGTACGGCCTCACTTCATCGACCCTCAACGTCTGGACCCAGGAACAGGAAGCAGCCGGCACGTTCGAGTGGACCGAAGTCGGCAGCCCGCTCACCGCGACAAAGACCTACTGGGTAGCCGGCTGCGACACTACCGGCTGCGACACGTCCCCGGCACAGTTCACGATGGGCAACATCACCCCGCTCCCGACCACCACTTACGGGTATCTGATCACGAATGCGACCAAGAACCGGTTCAACATGATCATGTTCCTCCCCAACATCCCGCTGCCGTACACCTGGCTCTTCCCCGCCAATGCCCGGGCGCTGGCCCTCTCCATAGTCACCGCGCTGACGCTCTTCGCGATCTTCTACGGGTATGCCACCCGGACACGCGGCACGGCCATCGTGGTGGTTCTCGGCATCATCGTCACCCCCTACCTCCTGTATGCCAACCAGGGCATGAACCTCGGGGTACCGGTCGAGTTCCAGGGCATCGCACAGGGGATCTTCTATGCCTGTATCGCCGGCTTACTGCTCATCATCCTGAGGAAATGACATGGACCCGATATCCGAGATTGCCCTGAACGTCACCGCAGCCAACCCGTACGCCCAGGCTTCGGTTGCCATCCAGCAACAGCAGGCCGCCCAGCAGCAACAGCAGCAGGCGGCAGCCGCAGCCGCAGCAACGCAGGCCGGCATGACCATTACCGGCCCGGCCGCAGGACCGTCGGCCCCTGCCGCGTACATGACCGTGACCCCGCCGCCAACACCGCAGCCTCGGATGACCGTCACCAGTCCCCCGCGGGCATCCCCGCCGCCCGTCCAGCCGCAGGCAGGCCCCGCCTCGCCGGCACCGATGGCCTCGCCGGTTGCCGGCCCCTCTCCGGTCGGGGCGGATGACTCCCATTTTGCGGCAGTCTCGCGCGGGATCCAGGAGACGCCTGTTCTCGGGTTCATCTACGGGCTCGGCGCACAGTTCGGGAGAGAGGGACGGGCCGAGAACGCCTCCGACTTCCTCAGGACCTCCCCCGGCCTCTCGGGCGCCTACGAGTCCGGCAAACTCTACGAGTCCCGCACAAACGCCGAGTATCTCGGACAGAAAGCCGCCGAGCGGTACGAGCAGGAGGTCCGGGCCGGCCGGATCGTGGACGACGAATACAAAGGCACGGAAGAACAGTACGCCTCGTTCACCCGGGTCATGAACGCCGCCAGCACCGCCCGGGTAAGCAACCAGGCGCTCGAAGCGCAGGTCCTTGGCAACCAGACGGCGCCGGTCACCATGCCGCTGGCGTTGTGGGCCATGGGGGCTGGCGAGTGGATCCCCCGTGGAGGCACCCAGCTGATCCAGGCTGGCGACGCGACCCTTCCCGCAGCCGCCCCGCTCACGCACTTCGTAGTCGGCGCCGGTGAGGGCGTGGCCCAGCTGGTGCCGTTCGTTGCGATGGCCCTGCCTGCAGCCGAATGGGCGGTCCGCAACCCGGCCGCGATGACCGCCGCGGTCCTGCCCGGCACGGCCATGATGGTCGAGGGAATGGTCGGTCTCGCCCGGTCGGACGCGCCGAGGTTTGCCGGGAACATTGCTGGCATGATTATCGGCCCCAAAGTGGCGGGCCGGGTTGCCGGCAGCGTAGTCAACCTCGGGAGAGTCGATGTCCTGACCGGAGATTACTGGGATTACCTGGGCACGCAGCCGATAATGAACCGGTACACCATTCTCGCAACCAAGGCGCCCTGGCAGACATGGGGGGCCTCGGGCAGGGCAGTAGTGACCGTAGCACAGGGTGCAGAATATGGGCGCCCGCAGGTGGTTTTCGGCAGTACCGGGTTACAGCTGGCAATCGCGGGAACGAACGTTCGCATGGCGTCACCCTGGGACATCCAGACAACCGTCGCCTCACCGCAGACGAAAGTCTTCACAAGAAACCTTGTGGAAGCCGGCCGGCCTACAAACCCCGAACTCGCGGACCTGTACCAGTCATTCGAAGGCACGCTGCAAACAGTATCGAACCCGATCCAGCGGGCCCTCTTCTACCGGCCGGCACAGGTTGAACTCTTCGGGGAGCTCCCGACCGCGTCCGCAAGCAAGGCAACAATGGCCGAGATCTTCAGGTCAGCAGAAACCCGGGGCGACATCGTCTTCAGCGGGTCGAGGGCTAACATCCGCCCCTTCACGGCACCGTATGCACGGGGCGCTCAAAAATTCGGAGGGACCATGGCGGACTTCGATGTCCTGATGAGCGAGACCGCAATGCAGGAAATCTACGTTCAATGGAAAGCGATCGTTGCAAAACAGCATCCGGAAGTTGAACAATTTTCAAAATTCAAAACAACCAAGGAAGGACACCTGCGGTTCTCAATCTCAACGGGAAGAGGCATTTTTATTAATGCCGAAACCTTTGCGGAATTCTCCAACGTACCCCGAGGCCGGTTCAACACAATGACGGTTGAGGCTGTGGGGGGAGCGAAGGTCAGGATTCCCGGACCTGCACACGCGCTCGAAGCAAAAATGTCCGGGGCGACAAGAGACGCCATTATCACACACACTCCATCAGAGGGCGCCAGACTCCATCTGACGGAATCCATCAGGGCAAAGGACTGGCCCGATCTCACATCGACTGCCCGGGGGATGGCTCGCGATCTCTACACACCGGTCAGGGCAGACATCCAGGGACTTTCCGGCAGGGGCATCCTGCAGTCAATGAAGACGGCCAGGGCCGAAGCTGCGGAAAGCCTGTCTGATATCTCCAGAACTTTTGCAGAGAAGCATGCACCGGGAACCTCGGCAATGTACCGGGAATTCGGGCCGGACATCCTCAGGGGGATCAACCGCACTCCGGAACCCTTGTACTCGTTATCCCCGGTCCAGACCGGTGCAGGTGTCGCCATGGGGGCAGCAATGGTCGCAATGCCCGGAGCAATCCCGCCGATCCTGAAGTTTGCCCTACTAGGCATTGCCACCGACTTCCGAAAAATTCCCACAGAAACATATAAGGTCCGGACGGGCACATCAGGAACTGGTAACAAATATGTCCCTGACAGAATCATTCAAACGCCGGGTGATGCTGCTCCTGGAACCAGTTATATCAATAGCAGAGGACCTGTTTCTCCCGCCATCGCCCGATCTCTCGGTCAAACCGAGATCTACCCGTCCGCGAAACTCACTTCCCCCAACAGGTTCGTGGGACTGGCAGGACTTGGATCCCTTGGAAGTGCTGCGAATACACGCCTCAGATCCGAGCCTCAAGGTTTACGGAGGGAATCCTACCCATCTGCTCACAATCGAAGAACGCCGGGAGAGGTATATTATGGCAAAGCGGCAGAGGCAGGAAGAGCAGAGATCTACCCAGCATTAACTGTCGCACGGGACTACCCGGCAATCTCTCTTTTAACCGACGAGTACCCGACCATAACGACATACAATCCTCCCGCGGTCGAACCCCCGTACGTCCCTCCCATCGAACCCCCATACACTTCCAGGGCAGAACCGCCCTACACGCCTCCTATCGAACCCCCGTACGTTCCGCCATTCACTCCCCAGACCCCGCCGCCATGGGCCCCCACCAACACTCCGCAGTATCCGCCCGGCACGCCCCCCATCCGACTCACGGACATCACCCGCAACCCGGACCGGGACTTCACCTGGTGGAAAGACAAGAAAAAGAAGAAGCCGGTCCGGTTCATGGAGCTCTTCAGTTTCGAGATGGGCACCGACTCGCCGGTCCCGCGCCGGTTCGGCCGTGGAGGCGTGACCCCGGCAGCCATCGCAAAGAACCCTCTGGCCAAGTTCATCCCCGGATATCGCGGGGTTGCCGGCCGGAGACTTGCCCCGGAGGATATCGCGCCCAACCGGCTGTTCGATATCCTCGGGACCGGCAAGGGGCCGCGAAGAAGACCAACGTACTGGGAAGACTTGCTATCATGACAGGAGAGACCATCTTATTCAAGTTTCTGGGATCGAACGAGACGTTCACCCAGGAGCAGGTAAAGAACATCATCAGGAAAGACCCCAACGCCCTCTTCATCGCGTACAGATTAAAAGGAGAACCGTACTACGGGATCCTCGGGTCCGAAGAGCTCTACACGCTCGAAGAGATCAGGCAGGTCCTTGACCGGGACAAGCTGGCCCTGCTGGCCGTGTACCAGTCGAACAGGGGCAGCCCGAACCGGCAGAACGGCCACGTCCCGCCCATGTGCCGGGTCGGCAACATGAACGGCGAGACAGCGCTCCAGAAGTTCGGATAACATCCCTATTTACTGGATCTTTTTTCAAAAAGAGGAGCGCTGCCGGCAAACCTGCAGCGGGGATTTGTGCTTACCTTGCGGGGACAATCAGAGCTTCCTCCCGCGGAGAACCTTGGCGCCGTTCTCGTTGATCTCGCGGGCCTTCTCGATGTTGGTGCGGACAAACTGTCCGGTTGTGTTATCGAGACGGTTCAGAGAATCGGGCCGGGGCTTTCCGGGAAGTTTCGGAATTTCAAGCATACAGGATCATCTCTCTTACATGAAAGAGGGGGCACGGACTACAAAAACATTATCCGAGGATTCCCGCGTCAATCGCGGATCTCCGCATACGGCCATGGGACTCCGAAGCTGCCGCACTCCAGGCAGGTCCACGCCCCGCCGCAATGCCGCTGCATCATCACCGTCTGGTCGCACTTCCGGCAACGCCCGAGCCCGAGCCGCATCAGACTGTTCATGAGGATGAGACCGACGCCCATAAATGAAAAGGTACGGAGCGATAAAAAAAGGTTAGCCGAGATCCCCCCCTCTTTTCAGAACGCGAACGACCGGGCTCCAGGAATCCGTTTCCAAACTGGAAAAAAGGAACCTTTGACCGGATGCGAAAAGCATATCACTTTTTACAGCCACTATGAACTATGAAAAAGGGGGTTTTGTAAGCGCATGGTAAAATTGGGATATGTGCGGGTATCCAGCGACAAGCAGGATCCGGAATCACAGATCAAGCTCATGAAAGAAATGGGCATCGCGGACCCTGACATTTTTGTTGATGAAGGGATCTCTGGCTGGACCGAACCGAAAGACCGGCCGGTCTACAAAAAAATGCTGACCCGGATATCGGACACCAAAAAGGAAAAGGTAACCGAGATCGTGTTCAGCGAGTTCTCCAGGCTCGGGAGGAATGCCAAGGACTCAATCTACGAGCTAATCAGACTGGAGAAAGAAGGCGTGCACATCAGCTCGCTCTCAAGCCACGAGTCGTTCCTGAACACTATCCCGGCCGAAGTCCAGCTTATTGTATTGTCCGGCATGCTCACGGGCGCAGAGATGGAACGCAAGCACACCATCGAGCGGACGAAGTGGGGCCTGAAGAGGGTCAGGGAATACGGCTCAAAGTCCGGCAAGCCCATGGGGCGACCGCGGGTTGTCATTGACTGGGAAAAGATCCAGAAGACCATGGAGCAGTTCAGGGTGCCGGAAAAAGTCGCAGCCAGGATCTGCGGATACAATGAATCCACATTCTACAAAGCCAAGAAGGAATTAAAAACGGAGTCGGATCCATGACACAGAAAAAGAAGGAATCTAAAAAAACAAATGCACCAAACTATTCAGAAATATTTGCCGACCGAGTAACCCGCCCCTCTTCTTCAGAAGTAACTCTATTTAAAAAAAGACCGAGATCTCCAGAATAAGGAGAACTCCTAGTACGGGAACACCAGCCGCGGTCCGCAGTGCCGGCCGGCCCCCAGGCTCTTGGCCACCCGGGCGAACCGGGCCGGGTGGCTGATGCACGGGACCGGGATGTGCGCCAGCTCGTGGCACAGGATCTGTCGGAGCATGTCCGGCCGGTCGTGATGCTTCCGGTAAAAATCAGAATCGATCCGGATCTCCCAACCCACCCGCTCATCGCTGCGGTCAAGCAGCGGAGCGATATCGCTTGCACATCCGATCGAAGGCTCGACCCGCAGGTATGCCGGCAGGTGAGTCACACGCAGGGACCGGACCTTAATGAACTGGTCCAGCCGTTCAAGAAGCAGGTCCCGCCTCACGTCACCGCCCCTGATACATATTAGGATGCATGACCAGGTTGTAAGCGACCAGCAAATCGATCACCCTCGCGGAGAGATCAGGATTCTTCTTACGTTCGATCGCAACCCCGCGGCGGAACTTAGGGGAGCTCTTGTTGATCTCTTGCTGTTGTGGCATACTTGGAAGTGAGCCGATGCCCGTTCAAAAGGTTTGCCCGAACCTGCCCGGGGCCTGGGACCGGCCGCGGGATCCCGGGCCCGGGCCGCAGCGATCGCGGGGCCCGCCCGGGCGGCTTCGGGAAAGATTTTTCAGCAAATCGCAAAGAAAATTTCTCACAACCTATTCAGTATGTTAGTGTATAGAAAGAGAAAAAAACGCGCACACCGCGCAGCACCCTGAAAATGGCAATTTCTACAGGAAGAAAAAACGCAGGAATGTCCGGGCAGGGCGTATCGCTCCAAAGCCAGATTCTCGATCACTTTCTTGACTCCATGAGGGACGTTCGTGAAACACTCTCGGGCAAAGAAGAGAAAGACCAGAAAAAACGGCTCGACAGCTTCCGCCTCCAGATCCTGTACCTGCGCAAGCTGGTACCGGACCGCGACATCCAGAACAAGATCAAGAATGCAATCGACACCGCGAAGAAGAGCTACATGCGGGACAGCACGTTCAGCTCCGAAGACCTGGCAGACTACGCCTCGCAGATGGAAACCCTCACCGAGGTCATGATCTACCTCAACGAAGGCATGGACCTGATCCACAACGATCTCACCGGCGCCATGACCGAGCGGGCCATGAGGCACGCAAAGGAGCCGGTCAAGGTTGCAATCCGGTCTGATAGCAAGAATACAGAACAGGAAGTAAAGGCGGGGGATGTAGCAGGGCAATGATCGCAAAAACGTGTGGGTTTTATCTTTATACCCCAGATCTTACTTTTCGAGAGGCGTTTGAGTCTCAAGGCATTAAGGTGATATCTCCATGACCGAAGCCATCACGACCCAGCCGGTGTCCTGCAAGATCCAACCATTCCAGGGCTCCCCTACATTCGCGTGGATAGTCGCGAACCGCGTCACGAACCCATACCAGGACATGGACTGCATCATCCTCATCAGCGGTCGCAAACGGTCAGGCAAGTCCACGACAGCGATCGCACTGGCAGAAGGTATCGCAGAAGAGATCGCATATGCGAGGGGAGAGGTAGACGGTACCAAGTACTTCGATGTATCCACCAACGTCATATCCGTGGCACGCATGGGCGGCCTCGACCTCCTCACCAGCCCGAGAGCAACCCAGATCAACCAGGTCTTTGTCCTTGACGACGCCAAGATCAACCTCTCGAACCGCAACTACCAGTCAAAAGAAAACCAGCTCCAGAACGACATCGCGACCATCATCGGCCCGTTCCGGCACGTGCTCATCTACACCATGGTCTTCAAGAAGACCATCGATGTAGGGACCCGCGAGCTTGCGGATTACATCATAAGGATCTCCGGATCGAACCCCTTCACCCAGCAGACGCTCGGCAAGATCTACTTCTACGAGACCGACGGCGAAGGCAACGAGTATATGAAGTACCTGCGGTGGAAAGACCCCATATCGAACACCACCCACCGGCTCAAGAACTTTGTCAGTACACTCCCGAGCCCGGAAGCCAACGCAGCTTACAAGAAACTCCGCCTGGCCGGGTCGATCCAGCTCATCGAACAGGCCCGTGCACAGTATGACGACATCGCAAGGAAAAAGACGGAGGTCAAACTGTCGCCAACCGACCTGCGCAACATCTGGATTGCGAACAACCGTGAGGTCGTCCAGCAGCGCCGGGCGGCCGGTGACAGCATGCGCAAGATCGCGCGGGACATGAACCGGCCCGTCAGCACGATTGAGAAATGCCTCACCAGGGAAGTGTGACATGGATAAAGCGAAAAAGAAAAAGTTCATCAGCGCGTTCCTGCTGCTCTGTCTCTCCGGGGACATCACCACGCGGATCAACTACGGCGGCCTGCTCATCTCGCGCATCGAGAAATACATCGTCACGGAAGTAATCCTGCCCCGCCAGGAACGCAAATTCCTTATCAGCATCCTCACGGGCGTAGACAAGATTGTAGAGGCCGCCCTGATGGTGCGGGTACAGAACCAGATCCCGGCCAACGAAGTCACGGACTGGAAAAAGATCCTCGTAGACAAGATCTTCCCGATAGACTCCTCCTGGGCGACCGAGGAAGCACTGGCCGGCATCTCGTCACTGGCAGACCTGTCCGACATCCGGATAGCGCGGTCATACTATTACGCAGCATCCGACCATTACCCGTCAACCAACACATCCGCAGCATCCGCGGCCGCAGTGGTCAAGAACATGGACCGGGCATTCCAGAAAATCGTCGACATCTGCGAAGACCACGACCTGATCGAGTTCGACGCTGCGGAATGGAGGGAGAACGTGATCGACACCAAAGGAGATGACAAGTGATGTACGGCGACGAAGAACCAGACGTAACAAGAGAACAGCAACAGGAAATTAACCAGAGGCTGGCACTCATCCGGCAAGAAGCGAAGGCGATCGCGGACACCAACGAAGTGATCCACGCGAAAGTCCCGGCCATCAACGACGCCCCGGCCCAGGTCCGCATCGCGGTCTACGGGCTCGAGATCCCGCCCCCGGGCTCAAGCCCGAAAGAGAAGATCCGGTTCTGCCAGCATCTGGTCAGCAGGATCCCCAGCCTCTCGCAGAACGAGTCCTGGGAACTGCGGAGGACCCTTGCAGACATCGTAGACATCGCCTCGTGCGGAGGCAGATCCGATGTTGTTCACGAACGCATCGACCTCTTCATTTTCCGGCTTGAAGCCCTGATATCGACCGCTGACCCGAAAGCCACCCAGGGCCTGACAGGGATCTCCGCGCTCATCACGTCCGACCGGAGAGAGACGGTCAACCAGACCGTCCGCCAGCTGCCGCTCGCCCAGAACTCTCCCGGGCTGGTGGATGGATTACGAAACCTCATATCGGGGAGACAATGACCATGAACACCACGCTCAACGCAACGCTGCAGTCAATCGCCAACCACACCGCCCCGATCGAGATCACGGTCACGCCCGCCCCGACTCCGATGCCGGGCAACTTCGCAACAACCGCGCTGGACTGGCAACCGATCCCGGTATTCGGCATCCCGTTCTGGGCAGTCCTCGCGCTGCTCTCGTTTGCGGTCTTTGTCCTGGTCATCATCCACTGGCACGACAAATCTTCCGACATCAACGCCATCAAACCGTGGTTCATCAAGGCAAAAGAGATCGCGGTCGGCAAGATGCAGGTCGTCCGGCTCTCTCGGGCCGGCAACTTCATCCCGGACTGCCTCTCAATCTTCGACAACGTACTATCATATGGCGATTCCGAAGAGAACATCAACCAGTGGCACCTCAACAGCCCTAGGGGAATACTGCGGATAGGTGGTATCCAGGCCGCAGTGGTATCAGAAGACTGGGACCAGAACCGCGACATCGTGACGGAAATTGCAATCTGTTACGCGGCAGACAACATCGAGAACAACATGGACGATCTCCGGAGGCGGCTCAAGGAACGCCACGCCAGGCTCGTCAAAGACGGCCTCTACCCGGAAGATGCCGAGGACCCGTCCGAACTGGTCCGCCCGATTCATAACGGTCTCGACTACATCGGACAGACGGACGAAGGGGAGGCAACGAACTACAAAATCTCGGGACGGAGGGTCCTCCAGCTGCTTTACCCGGACGGCGTCAGGATTCCGGCATTCAACCAGTACAACCAGAACAAGTTCCGGAAATTCTGGTTACGGGGCGACACGAGCGCCTTTTTCGGGGGCCAGAATATCCGGAGAGTAGAAGACGAATTTGTCAAGAGAACCGATCAACAGCCGGGCTTTTTCCAGAAGTACGGCGCGATGATGCTCGCGGCCCTGGTCTTCCTCGGCTGCATCATTGGCGGGATTGCGGTCCCGATGGGGTGATCCAATGTCACTATTCTTAAACGGCGCACTCAACGGGGCAGACCCCTGGCTCGGGCAACCGATGTATCTCTGGATACTTGCAGCCTGGTGGATCATCGTGATCCCGGTCACATGGTTCCTGTTAAAACGGGTCATCTGGGACCCGTTCATCAAGTTCCATGGGCTCCATTACGCAAAGAAGAACGACTCCAGCAGCGTACTGATTGTCGATGAAATGGGCGACACCGAGATGGTCGCCGAACACATCGCCAAATGCATCTTCTCGTACGGGGAGGACGACTATGAGATCGAGATCCCCGAACTGCCGCTCACCCTGATCAGGATGGCCGGCATAGTTGCGGCCGTGCTCGGCATTGTCCTTGCCGCATCAACCCACTGGCTTTTCGGTTTCGTGCTGGTCCCGCTCGGAATTGCCGCGTTCTTTATCGAGCGGGTCGCCCCGTGGGTCTACGCCAAACTGTTCTGGTACCCGACAAAATACCTCAAAGACATCGACTGGCAGAAAGCGATCCTCTACAAGATCGGCAACGTCAACTTTGACTGCAAGATCGCCCGCGAGCTCCAGGGAGGAGACTGGGACCAGTACCCTGTCGTCAACTGCGGAGGCGTCCTGGTAGAGATCGTCTTCGACTCGGACCACTGGTGCGAGCGCAGGTCACGGCAACACAAAGCGATCGTAAAATCCGCCCGCGAATGGAACAAGGATAACCCGCACGACCAGGTTCACACCTACACCAAATTCCAGCGGTATCTCGAAGCGGGGCTCATTGAAGTTCCCGCAGGACTCAAAAAAGAATATCTCGTACCATGGGAGCGGATCGATCTCGGTTTCCCTCTCAACCTCAAGAGCGTGGACTCTGCCGGCAAGCTGCGGCAGATGGCCAAGACCAAAGAGGCCAAGCCAGCAGCCGAGATCTCGAAATGGACCATGTGGCTCATCCTCGGGGGAGTGGGGATCTTCATCATCGAACTGGTGTTCCGGTTCCTCTCAAAACTCATTCTCCACTAACCCCTCTCTTTTCGGGTATCCTTTATAATCCGGTTCACGAGACTGTGGATCATGGCTGGACTGAAGCCGTTCAGAATTCCGGGCGGCCCCGGGCAAAAGTGGGGAATAGGATCACCCCAAGACCCCAAAACCGGCGAGATCCAGGTATCTCACCTCTTTGCAGGTCGATCGTACAAGAGTGAAGAAGCCGCACAAAAAGCGATTGGAAGACTCGATCGCAAGACAGGTCGGATACTATGAAGCGACCGAAGAATCCGGACAGGGCAGATCCGATCATGTTTACACAACACGGGCCTCACGAGCTCCCGTCATTGCGGCAGGAACTCAACTCACACCGAACAAAGGTCGGAATGCCAGCGCTGCATGACGACAAACCGATTTTCATCAAATCGTGCGGGTACGCGTCCGAAGTTTTCCACACACCCGAGGACGCAGAACGTCATGCGATGAAACAGTATGGGCGGCACGCACAAGTCAGCGTCGTTCGACCCAGGGAGAGGAGATAATGGCACGACTCAACCGTGAACAGCAGCGGGAAGCCCGCGAAGAACTCGCGTACCGGGACCGCATCGACATCCCGGATAAGAAACCCGCAGCCGAAAAGAAACCTCAGACTACAATGGACCGCATTGTCGGCACCGTCAAGAAAGCCGGTGCCAAGCTCCAGGAGATCAACAACAGTTCAGCCGGCAAGGCACTCAGGGGCTTTGCCTACAAGGTCAACTCGCAGGGCGGCAGCGACATGAAAAGAACGGAACGGGCACCATCGGGAGCAAAGGCAGGGACCAGGACGGTCCATGTTGTCCGGGAATCGGACGGCCAGCAGTCAGCCGATGACGACGACATCCACATCACAGTTACCGTTGGAAAGAAAGGCAGCAAGACCCGGGGCAAGCAGGGGGTGCGGGCAGTTGGCGGCCTCGCCCAACGCGACCCGGGTCTTGGCGGCAGCGGGTTCGGTTTCGGGAACGATCATCTCTGAAATCTCTCTTTTTTCGGTATAACTTTAAATATCCATTTCTTGACCTGTGGTGTAAGAGAGGTGAAACATTAGGATGGTTTCGATTCAGAAGTTCAAGAGTATGGTCCTCGATGCAGCTGCTGCAGCCAAGGACAAGACCCTCGAGCTCATCAAGTCCACCGCTGGCATCCTGAACACCATCATCGAGGGGTTCCTCGTGATGCTGATCGGTGGTGCGATGTACGTCCTCACGTATATCTTCACCGGCCAGATGATGATCGTCGCCGACAGTGTTTCCAACCTCCCCGGTTGCGTAACCGAGGGAATGGGAGCGGGCGTCGGGATGCTCCTCGCTGGGCTCCAGGTGATGGGCATTGTCTTCTTCGTGGTCGGTCTCGTCGTTGTCGTACGGGCACTCATGTCGATCTACGGTACCCCGGGAGGCGGGAAGTATTAAACTTCCCCGGTACCTCCATTTCATGATGGAGGGCCTACCTCCCTTTTCGGCGTAAAATTATATGGGGTTCCGAAAAGGAGTGTATCATGAAACCGCCCGCAATTCTGTTCCTCCTCGCTCTTTTAATGTTCTCGGCTGTCGGCACTGTCGCCGCAGCGGGGAACTACACCAGCACGTTTGCCGACACCGATGTTGTCAGGATCAACCAGTCGCTGATTCACGACCCCACAAGTGATCAGGCACGACCCTGGGATCTCTGGGTCCTGTCCGGCATCATCGGGATCGCCCTCGTCCTGCTGGCCCTCATGAAACCGCGGTCATATCGCATGGACTACGAGATCGGCATCATCGTCTCGGTCCTTGCGTGGCCGTTCCTGATGTACTGGACCTGGGGGGCACTGACCAGCATCGACCGCGTGATCGGCGCAGCCATGACAACGGGAGCGGGCGGGGAAACGATCATGATCACCCAGCACATCCTCTACACGTTCCCGATATTGGGGTATGTAGGAGTTGCAGGGATTGCAGCCGCAGTGCTCATATCGATCCTGCTCATTGCGCAGTTCAAAGAATTCAAAGAAACTGAAGGAAAACAAGGTGAAAACTCATGAAGAAACAGGAATTCGAGTACAGTCCGGAACAGCGTGCAGACATCCAGGAAAGGATCCGCGAGGACCGCATGCGGGAGCACCGCGCCATCGCGGGGGACCAGGCGTACCGGCTCGCGTGCTTCTACGTTGCCAGGGACGTCCAGAGCGGGCTCTACGATGGCGAGCTGCTCAAGGTCCTGGGAGAAGAATGGGATAAATTCAAGAGAGAGAACCCCATCCTCGGCGCCGGCAAAATTCCCGAACCCACAAAACTGGTTGGGGACGGAGAATGATCATCACGAAGAAGGCGGCAGCAGGGTTCCTGCTGCTTGCCGTCATCGTCTTCCTGACCGCCTATTACAGCCCGGAGCCCCAACTCCCCGAAACCAAGGGAGTGCCGGAATTCAACGCCCCGCAGCCGGCAGAGCTTGACAATCGCGGCGTACTTGTGGAACGGAAGACCGTAACGTATCGCCCGCCGCTGATCCCATTTGACGATCCGGTTCAGCGTGCAGCAGCGATCACGATCGCTCTCGAAGCCTTCACCCTGATCTGTTACCTCGGCCTCAAGAAGTTCGAGGCGCGGATCGAAGAGCAGGCAAGGATATTTGTCGAGAGCGTGCGCGACGCACCGCAACAGGAATAAGCTGGAGGAACAATGTCGAGACAGATCACTATCCTGATATGCCTGTGCCTGGCCCTGGTGCCGCTGGTATCGGCAGACGAGCTCACGCCATACCCGGTATACAACGAGATCCGCCAGATCCAGAACGGCGGATGTGTTGAGATCAACGCGACCGTAGACATATCGAGCCTCGGCTGGGGGGTCCAGCGGCTGGACTACTACAACCGGTGGACGGACGTGTTCTCGACCGGCAGCGCCCCCCCGGCCTACAGCATCCCGATACCATACTCCGCAAAAGCGCTGAAGACCTTCTGGCTTGACCCCTCCATCTTCGGCACCCGCACCGGCTACTGGTATCAGGGCTATCTCGGCAACGGAACCGAACCCGCAGGCAACCTGCGGATGTTCCGCGTCAACGCAACCTGCCCGGTCAAACCCATACAGGAGCCGATCAACGTTACGGTCAACACCATTGACAAGACCGTGCCGGACCCGCTCCCATACCTGCCGGCAAAGAAAGAGGGCAACGTCCTGCTGGCCAGGGGAGATGAGATCTCGGTCAATGCAGGATCACCGGTCCGCTGGTGGCTGTTCGGCCCGGGCCCGGACGACATCGTCAGGGACCGCGATGTCAGCAACCCCAAAGGAACCCTGACGATTACAGAAGAAGACATGCACGGCCTGAGTACCGGGGACTACAGGATGCTCATGATCCGGGCGGGCGACAACCAGATCTACGAGGAATACTACAACCCGGCCTACACACCGTACCGGATGGCAGACCGCACCTACCCGGTGATAGAGTCGCCGTTCCGGTCGGTCGAGCCCGTCGATATCGAAGGCAGGCAGCCCGGGCAGGTCAGGGACCTTCTCGTGAAGTCGGTCGCCTCATCAATCGATGACAGTGCCACGGAATGGACCCTTCACTACCAGGAGCCAGAGATCCAGGTCAAACAGGTCAACGCGATCGAAAGCGAACAGACCAACAGCACCTGGTATAATATCCGGGGGTATACCAACCTCGCGGCGGGCACAGTCCTGACGGTTACGATTGACAAATACAACCTCAACGAAATCACCCGAAACATCCGGGAAACACAAGCGACAGTGATCGGATCAAGCAACGCGGGCGAGTGGCGACAGTTCAACGCCCTCATCCAGGTCGATTACAAGAACATCTTCCCGGGCATGCATGACGTTACTGTTGCCGCAGGGGACCGCACATCCCAGACCGTGCAGGTCTACATCTACAAGGAACTCCCGGCGCATTACGTGCCGCCGCAGTACATCGAGTATACCGGCGTCTCGCCGTATGTGACCCCGCAGATAATCGAGAAGATCGTAACAATCGAAGTTCCCGGACCGGAACGGGTCAGGGAAGTCCACATCGCCCCGACCGCAGAAGAACTGCAGGCAGCACGCGAGAAGGCAGACTGGGAGATCGTGCGGACCATCGCGGGAGCGCTGGCCCTGCTGGGAGCAATCCTCGGGATCGGCTGGTGGATTCGGTCGGCATACCGGAGGGCGGCAACGGCATGACCAGGAAAACAGCAGATTGGATTCGGCTCGCCATCGTTTTCGGTATCTGGTCCATAGTCCAGGCCGCGCTCCTTACAACAGATCTGCCATGGTTATTCAGGTTATCACCGGCTATAATGACGGCCCTTGCACTCATCGTCTCAAGCCTGGCTATCTGGCAAACTCGCAACAGGGTTAAAGTTGAGTGCGCCATGATTGACGGCAAGACCATCAACTGCTGCCTGCTCTGCAAGCACTGCATCCAGAAACCGAACCCCTGGTCACAATCATTCCCCATCAACGATTGCAAAGAAAAGAACGCTACGGTTTACGACCCCATGCATATTACGGGATGGTGCCCGCATGCTGTACGGTGACCTGCTCCCGTGGATAACCATCAGTACTTTTCTGGCATACCTCCCGGTCCTCTCGTATCTTGACTGGAAGCACCGCGATATCGGGACACATAAGATCTGGCTGCCGTTGATTGCGATCAACATCCCGGTCGTCATTGCCGGGTATGCACTCGGGACCTATCCCCTGGAGCTGGCGCTGATTGCCGGTATCGGATTCATCGCGTGGCTGGCCATGCTGTATACAAAATACCTGCCGGGCGCGGACTTCGTCTTCCTCGCGCTGGTCTCGCTCTTCGTGGTCATCAACCCGGTATCCGGGATGCCGTTCGCCCTGATGTGGACGTTCTACCTTGTCGCATTCGTGGCAGCGACGTTCTGGTGGATCTTCCTTGACAACCTCCTCGTCAAAAAGGTCTGGAGCATCCGGCCGGACAATTTCCCGTTCCTGGTCCCATTCTCATGTGCATTCGTTGCGGCGGTGTTTCTATGACCCTCTTCCACCATGATTATGACGGAAAAGAAGAGCTCCGCTGCATGTGCGGCTGCAAAGGGAAAAAGAAACCCCATGTCCGTTCAGACAAAGCCGTCTTTTGCGGCAGCTGCGGAAGAATGCTGGTAAATCATCATGGGCAGGTGATGTAATGGCAGTCAAAGTAGTTGTGAAAGGAAAAAAGACCGAAGAACAGCCTGCGAACAAGGTCCCCGCAATTCGCCCTCCCGCCTCACCACGACCTCGGGAAAATGTTATCACGCGGATCCTCAAGATCATGCTCATGGATATCCGGATGAAACTGGATCCCCAGCTGAGAAAGGATTACAACGACTACGGCAGGTTCTGCGAGATCGCCCGGGGGCAGCGATGAACGGCCCGCTCGCCATGATCTTTGTCATCTTCGTGATCGCCCTGGGCTTCGGGGCCTGCTGGGTCATCACGGCCCAGGGCTCTGCAGCCGAACCCATGCAGGACTCGTTTGGCAACACCCCGGATCCGGACCTCACCACGCAGAGCGAGATCGGATCGGGACTGGCGATAGGGATAATGCCGATCCTTCCCATGGCGTTCATGGTCGCAGTCTGCGTAGTTCTTGTTATCGCTTTTCTCTGGTTCTGGCAGAACGGCAGGTACAAGACATCAAAATATTGACCCAAATGTAGAATTTTTTTCTGAAAAGTGGCACATAAAGAAATAAATACCAGCCAATAGTAGAATCTTTGTATGCCAGGAAGTCAGCAGAAGGGCCGTGCCGGCACCGACCCTTACATCTGCGACAAGTGCCATGGAAGGGTAAATCACGAAAACTGGATTGGAATTTACCAGGGTGCAATTTTCATTCGCAAAGGGTATGAGTGCCCGCATTGCGGGTTCAAATCGATCAGAAAGTACGATGCGTTCCGGAAGACCGAGCGCTACATCTTCGACTGGAGAAAACTCGAAGCCCCCACAGCGGCGTAACCTCTGCGTCATGCGAGATCCCGATCTGGAACCGGATTACACCGATCACTTTATCGAACCCGAAGACGGGTACTCGCAGATTCGCAGGCAGGTTGCATTCATCATAGGAGTCCTGTTTTTGCTGGTGGCTGCGACCGCTGCGCTCGTGATGTTGTAATAATCGAAAAGTGCGAGGGATGGGATTCGAACCCAAGAACTCCTGCGAGACCAGCCCCTCAAGCTGGCGCCGTTGACCTGGCTTGGCTACCCTCGCCCGATTTTAATGAGGAAACGCACCGCGATACAGCGACCAACCTTTGTCCAAGACCCTCAATATAGTGCCAGACAAAGGCGCTATATACAACCGCGACCGACTCATGATGCATGGACGATATCCTGGGGCGATACAAGAAGCTGGACCCAGTCAACCGCCAGTACTTCAAAGAGTATCTTCGTCACCTGCAACTCCGGAACATAGCCGAGACGACGGTCCGCACGAAACTCTGGAAGGTTTACGGGTTCCTGATCTGGTCGGAGTTCCGGGACCTGAAGGCAGCACAGCCCGAAGACCTGGAGAACTTCTACCTCGCCCGGAGAAAAGAGAAGGCAGCCGCTACCGCGTTCGGCGACATCCAGGAGCTCGGCGTCTTCTTCAGGTGGCTCCTGCCAGACGCGAACCTGATCACCTTCAAGCCGCAGCGGCCTAGGAACGACCTGCCGCCAGAGAAGGTCCTCCAGCCCGATAATATCCGGGCCCTTCTCGAAGTCTGCGACAACCAGCGGGACCGCGCACTGGTCGCAACCTACTGGGACAGCGCCGCCCGGCTCAACGAGCTGCTGGACTGCTGCGTGGGGGATGTCAGGATCGACCGGTACGGGGCGATCATCAGCGTGAACGGGAAGACGGGCCGGAGAAATATCCGGCTGGTCAGTTCGGTCCCGGACCTCCAGGCATGGCTCGACCGGTACCATCCGCTGAAGACCGACCCGGCCGCCCCGCTCTTCGTAATTTCCCGGCGCCGCGGCACGACCGCATACAAGCGGCTTGACGAGCGGACCGTACAGAACCTGTTCAGGCGGCTGCGGGACCTGGCAGGCTGCCCGAAGAAGACCAACCCCCACGCATTCCGGCACGGCCGTCTCACCACCAGGGGCAGGGACCTGACCGAGTCCGAGCTCAGGGAATATGCAGGATGGTCCCGGGGATCCGCCATGGCTGCGGTCTACGTGCACCTGAGCTCGCGGGATATCGATGACAAGATCCTGAAGGTGGACGGGGTGGTCCAGGAAGAGGAACCAAAACCGGACCCGATGAGGCCGGTGATCTGCGACCGGTGCCGGAGGTCAAACCCGCCAGACTCAATCTTCTGCAACTGCGGGTTCCCCCTCACCGAGCAGGCCGTCCGGGATATCGAGACTATCAGGACAGAGCGCGATCAGGTCCTGCGGGAGATAGTCGGCAAGACCTGAAAGGGGCGCCCCCCTGCAATCTCACGGCGCGCACCCGCCCGCTGGCGCACGACTGCCGTCACGGTATCGATCGTGCTTCGCACCATCTCCCTGACGGCATGCAGCGCCTGCAGGCTGACCGCTGTCGAGCCCCTGCGGGACTCGCGGGAGATATGCGGGTTCCCCCGCCCGCTGCCCCTCTCGCCCTGCTCCGCAGCGCGATTCACCCCGCCCCTCCAGAACAGATCGAAAAAAATAACGCCTAGACAATTATAATAAAAATTCATGACCGAAAGTGCAGTCCCATCCAGGATGTTAATTTCAGGTTTTTGCATAATAGGGGCCGCTCTCGTATTGAGCCTGATATCTCAATTTTTTGGGTTCCTTTTTGTTATCGGAATTGCGCTGTTGATAATATCCTATTATCTTTTCACTCTCAATATTTTTGACATCAAGTATTCTGACAGAACATACCAGTTAGTGGGGGTGATACTACTCACCATTCCAATGTGGCCACTACCTCTTTCAAAATACACTGGCGATTTTTCACGGTTATTCGGCAACTATTTCGGTCTTTTATTGGCAAGCGCCATAATTTTGTACATTTCTTCGCTCATCAGATCAGGTTTTTTAAAGAATCTCATCAAAAAAGAACCGCCCTCATTCCAGGCCCCTGACACCATGGAACTAGGCATTGCAACAATATCGGGATTCACTCTTGGCCTCATAATTTTCATATCAGTCTGAACCGCGCAGTTAGCTGAATTATCCTCGCAGTTGTACGTCGAACGGAAACAAAAAGCATATGAATAATCCACCCCCACCAACACTTTCACAGCACGCAGGTGAACCACTATAAAACAACATGGAATAATAAGAATAATTATGGGCGGTGAGGGGGGAAATCCAACACGAACGAAGATAAAATCTATAACGCTTTAAAAAAGGTATTATCTCAAGAAGAGTTTGCAGAGCAATTCATTTCTGCAACTTGCGGAGCGAATAGATCTCAATCGCCTCTGCTACAACGCCAGGTCGTTCTCTCAATACCTTCTCAACAGCAGCCACTATCCGTTCTGGATTCTCTTCATCATCAAGATATGATTTAATGGCCTCCTTAATGATAGAGGATCGATCAACGCCTCTCCTGTCGGCAATCTCAGTGATTTTATCATGCCAGCTTGCCGGCAGTTTTACACCATTAAATACAAGCTCCTCTCGTGCCACAAGCAACCCAGTATAACAATAGACTGATAGGTATTTCAAAATTATCAGATATATAATAGTTAAACCAAGTTATCTCTTTTAGAAAGTGTTATATAACATTTTTAACTATTGTTAAACGTGGTAAAACACATGGCAGGAAAAACCACGTTAGATGAACGCAATCTAGACTTCCTCGGGGCCCGCGTTCCGGACGAACTTCAAGACAAGCTCGCGGAACTTTACAGGCGCGGATATCGTGCCACAGAGATTGTCAAAGAAGGAATTAGGGCAGTCTATGCACGCGAAGAATTGATGAATCGTAGTAAGATTTCGAAGAACAACGACGCCCCCGCTCAAAGTAGGAGTGCATGTGATCGCGCATGACCGCAGCCACAGCCGCATATCCCAAGCCCGTGAGCCGGGCGGCGTTCGAGACCTTTGCCAGGGATGACCCCATTGGCGCGCAGCTGGTCATAGAGCGCGGACGCATTGTAGTGATTGACGAACACCAGCCAGGAGAAAACCATGAAAGAAAATGAAACGAACGGTGGCGCCGAATCAAGGCCGGCAAGCGAAGAGACGAGCGCCAATACTGATTTTGAACAGGACTTTATCAAGGTATGCCGTAACCGGCAACCGCCATGCACGGCACGGAAAGGATACCTGTGCCGTGAGAAGGGACCGTGCGGGGTGGCCTGAATGGGAGCCAGACGCGGGGAAATCCCGCTCGGTCGCCGGCTCACCATGAGCGAGGCCGAGAACCTCATGGAAGAGAAGGGCGGGATCCGCATCGAGCGGACGTACCATTACCCGACCGAGATCCCGTATACCGAAACCCTGCAGGAATTCTTCACGCTGAGGTCGCGGTACTACTGCCCGCGCCGCGTGGCGTTCCAGGTCATCGGGCTGAAAGCAGCGAAGACGCCGGCGCCGGTCATCGACGCCGAACAGGCCAACGCCGCGCTGGTCACGGTCCAGCGGTTACGCGCTCGCGGGGGTCAGGCCGTATGAACCGACACCTTCCGCACCAGCGGCCGAGAGTTTCCGGCGAACCCATAACCCCGGGCCATCTCAACGCCGCCCGGCAACAGTTCATCTATGCGGTCCGGCAGCTGGACCAGAAGACCCTCATCCAGGCACCACGGAGGACGAAGGCATGAAAGGCATCATCACAAACGCGGAGAAGTCGCTCGGGCTCATCCTGCCCGGGGATAAAGACGAGATCGTTCCTTTAGGCAGATTCTCGCTGGAACTTCTCTACAGCCAGCTTAAGTCGGGTCCAGGGCCATGATCTACAAGGGGCCTGCAGTATCGGCCGCAGAACCGCAGGAAACGGTTGCGGCACTTCCGGCCCCGCTGGACGGCATCGAAGCAGCCGACCCGGACTTTGACCGCACGTTCTCGCTCCAGAAGGTAGCCGAGATCTGCCACTGCACGAGAGGGGAGGCGGCCAACATCCTGGAAGCCGCGGGAGTCATCAAGATCGCGCACGGCATCACGCACCTGACCAGGTCCGGGGAAACCTTCGGCAAACGGTTCACCACCTACCCGCAGGCCCCGCACCGGCTGAACCCGCAGATCGTGATCCGGTACTATCCTTCAGCGGTGAACATCGTCCGCAACCGGCTCGGGTCCGGGCAGGTTGCGCTGACAACAACGGGGTGATCGGCCATGGGACGAAGAAACAAAAGCAACAAGAAGCCGACTGTAGCCGAGCGGGTCGAGGCAAGGAAGCAGGTCCGGGAAGACGAGGCCCGGCAGCTGGTCCAGACAAAGTTCCAGCGCAAAGAGCAGGCCGAGGTCTGGAACGACCTGGTCCGCAACCATGGCGGAGACGTGCCGGTACCGCTCATTCACCGGTTCATGGCCGACCGCAGAAAGGCAACGATTGCACCCGGGAGCGTGAAGGCATGACCCCCGACTACCGCGCCCGGAAAGCCGCGCTCATGCAGCAGCAGACCGACGCCTTCAACCGCAACGCCCCCATGGAGGAGAAGGTAGCGATCCTGCGGGATATCCAGCAGGTGCAGGCCGAATGCCGGAAAGCCGGGGAGGATTCATGACCGATCCTGTCATAGTCGATATGTTCTGTGGCAGCGGAGGAGAGAGCCAGGGGATCCACTGGTCGGCAGAGAAAGCCGGGCTCGATATCGAAATGTTCGCCATCAACCACTGGGAACGTGCCATCGAAACTCACCGGGCGAACTTCCCGAACGCCGAACACATCTGCCGGGACGTGCAGGATATCGACCCCTCAAAAGTGATCCCCGGGAAAAAAATCGCCTTCATGTGGGCGAGCCCGGCCTGTACGCATTTCAGTAACGCCCGCGGGGGGAAACCCTGTGACGACCAGAGCCGGATCACCCCGTTCACCATCCTCGACTGGCTCGACAAGTTGACCGTGGACCGTATCGTCATCGAGAACGTGCCCGAGTTCACCTCATGGGGACCTCTTGACGAAAAGACGCACCGGCCGATACCGGAACTCAAGGGTGAAACGTTCAAAGCCTACATTGCCATGATCGGCGGGTTGGGGTACACGGCGGAGTGGAAGGTCCTCAACGCAGCGGATTACGGGGCGCCAACAACACGGCGCCGACTATTCATCCAGGCTGTCCGGGTTGGCAGCGGAAAAACGATCCTCTGGCCCGCCGCAACGCACATCCAGCCGGGACCGAACTACGCACCATCTGGAGGTATACCCTCATGGGTTCCAGCCCGGGACATCATCGACTGGAACCTCCCGACGCAAATCATAGACGAGAGATCACGCCCGCTCGCAGCAAACACCATGGCCCGGATCTGCCGGGGCATTGAGAAGTATTGGGGGGATTATGCCACCCCGTTCCTTGTGCGCTACAACGGAGGGGTGAACAGGGTCCACTCCCTGGATGCCCCGATACCGGTCCTCGATACCTCAAACCGGTACGGTCTTGTGCAGCCGCTCGTGATGCATATCGGGCAGACCAGCAGCAAGGGCCGTACCCGGAGCATCAACGAACCGCTGGCAACAGTCGTCACAAAGGAAGAAGCCTGTCTGATCGAGCCCCTGTTCATCCCTCAACAATCATGCGGAGAAGTGCGTCCGGTGGCCGGCCCGCTGTCCACCATTGCGACAAAGGGTGCGATCGGGCTCGTGGAACCTCTCATCATGGATTACCACGGGAATGGCAGATGCAAGCCCGTATCGACACCGATCCAAACGATTGACACCCGCGATCGCTTCGCACTAATCACACCTGAAAGCGTCCGGATCGGTTTCCGGATGCTCAAGCCGCACGAACTCGCAGCAGCGCAGAGTTTCCCGAAGGACTACATCTTCACCGGGAATCGGGGAGAAATTGTGAAGCAGATCGGCAATGCGGTCTGCCCGAAGATGGCCGAGGCGCTGACCTCCGGGTATATGATGGAACTTGCCGCGGGGTGTGCATGATGGCCCGGACCAGAAAAGAAAAACCCGACCCCATCTGCGAAGCCTGCCGGGAACGCATGAAAGGCAACGTCCCGGCCCATGCCTGCGAGTGGTGCAGGGAAGAGCAGCAGCAGAAAGGCCGGCGGGCATGGGTGACCGACATCAAGCTCGGCAGCGTGCTCCTTGGCGACATGAACGAGATCGGGCAGCGGGTCCCGGCCGATTCCGTGGATGTGATCTTCACCGACCCGGTATATCTCAAGGAACACTACCAGCAGGCATACGCTGACCTCGCGGAGCTGGCCCTGCGGGTCCTCAAACCACATGGGTTCCTGTTCACCTACGCCCCGCAGACCCACCTTGACGAGATCATGGACATGCTGCGGTTCACCGGCACATGGAGACACGGTGGCAAGCTCCAGTACTTCTGGGTGATCGAATCCCTCAACGGGGGGCAATCCACCGCGAAGAACCACCAGCGAAACGCCATCTGCCTGCACAAACCGATCCTCGTCTTCCAGAAAGCCCCGGAGGGCGTGCAACTCAAAGGTGCCCGCCGATGCTTTGCCGATGTGGTCCGGGGGTACCGGCAGAAGCGGTTCCACCCATGGCAGCAGAGTGTGCATGATGTTCTCGGCATCATCGACCGGTTCATGCAGCCCGGCGAGATCCTGCTGGACCCGTACGCAGGGACCGGCACTTCTCTCATTGCGGGGCAGCTGCTCGGCATGGATGTTGTCGGGTTCGAGATCGACCCCAACACCCACGCGATCGCGGTCCGCGAGATGCAGCAGAAACCGCTCGGGCTCATCGATGAGGACCTGTCGCCCGATACAGAGCGGGAACCGGCGCCGGAGCTGAAAGAGACGAGCAGGCAGGCGGGGATCGAGTCGCCCGCAAAAGAGGCCCGCCCGGTCGAGCTCAAGGCCGCCTGCCTCCGCTGCAAGGTCAGCGAGACGTGCACAACGCACGCCCCCTATGTCAACTGCAAGAAGATCGAGGCGGGGAAAGCGGATACCTCCAAGCAATTGCCTGAAGCAATACCTCCAAGCAATGAAGCAACCGTCCAGCCCACGCGCCAGGATCCCGACCATGGCCCGCAACCCATCAGCACGGACTGTCGCGAGTGCGAAAGATTCGAGCAATGCACCAGCCACGACCCGCACGCGGGATGCCTGGATGCCGTGAAGGCGATCGAGAAGGCCCCCGCCCCAAGCGGCGGCCCGACCCTGGGCACCTGTGGGACCTGCGGGCACCACAAGGGACGGAAGACGTTCCACGAGACCTGCCCACGACTCGGAGAGCTGCTGTTCAAGGGCGGCACCAAGAGTGCCAAGGTCCTGATGGAGGAGACGCAGCGGGAGAGGTGCGAGCACTGGATCGACAAGATGTACCGGCCTGAACCAAACAAGGGAAAAACCCCGAGCGAGGTTCACGAGGAGTGCTTGGAAAAAAACCTCATTCTGATGAGACTCAAGCGGGACAGCCCCGAATGGTTTGCCGCCCTCACTGCAATCAAGCGTGGCAACTGTCCCGGCTGGCATTGGGAGGTCTGGAAACACGACCCGAAGAAAAATGCCGAATGGCTCTTTGAAGGCGCTCGCACCGAAGAGGAGGCCAACGAGATCAAGAGCCGGCTGGAATCCGACGATGTGCAAAAAGGATGCACGTTCGATGTCCGGAAACGGCCGCCCGACGCAAACCCACGGGAAGAAATGGTCTGTGCCAATGGAGGCGTATGCGGAGACGAAAAGAAGATCCGCAAGGTGCAGGAAACGGCAGAAATCACCAACCTTCCGAAAGAAAATCTCACTTGCGGATCCTGCACGACACCGAAGAAGAAGAGCACGGCAAAGAAGCCGAAACCGTACACGATCTACATCAAGCGATCCGACGGCGCACACCCGTTCGTCGTTTCCTGCGATTCCCGAGGATACGGTGGGGCGAGCAATCCCTGTGACACGAAGGAGGAGGTCATAAAAAGGGCATTGGTAACTCTCGGAGATTTCGTGTACCATGTGAAAAAACCCTCGCCAACGCTCGCAAAGAAGCCCCTGCCCGTTACCATCGAAACCACCCTGTTCATTGACAAGACCGGCCTGTTCACTCCCGCTGACTTCTTCGATGCGGAGGGAGTGCCGAAGAAACCGATAGTGGAACCGAAGAAAAAGACGAGGAAGAAAACGGAGGCCCCATGATCCGACGGATCCACTGTGGCGACAGCCTCGACCTCATGAGGGATATGGAAGACAAGAGCATCGATCTCGTTGTCACCGATCCCCCGTTCGGCATCAAAAACGATGCCAGAAAGGCGAACACCCGGGAAAGCACCCCGGTCAAGCAGCGGAACGGAACATACCTGGAGGTACCAAAACCGACGTATGAACTTCTCGAATGGGACAACAAGATCCCGTCGCAGGAATACTTCGCTGAGATCTTCCGGGTATCGAAAAACCAGATTATCTTCGGAGGGAATTATTTCCCCCTCACGCCATCCCCCTGCTGGATAGTCTGGGATAAGCGCAACGGCGGCTGTGATTTTGCAGACTGTGAGCTTGCGTGGACCTCGTTCAAATCTGCGGTCAGGATCTTCCGGTACAAATGGAACGGGATGCTCCAGGAAGACATGGCCCACAAAGAGCGGAGGATCCACCCGGCACAAAAACCCCTGAAACTCATGGAGTGGTGCCTGCAGAACTACTCAGAACCCGGAGATATCGTCCTCGACCCCTTCATGGGGTCCGGCACTACCGTTGAGGCGTGCATCAGGACCGGGCGCCAGTACATCGGGATCGACATCTACCCGCAGTATTGCGAAATGGCACAAGCCAGGGTAGACAGGGCGAACAACTCAAAACTAACCGATTTTGAAAAATTACCAGTTACGACGGAGGAACCCGAACCATGATGAAAATCGAACAGAAGAAACTGGCATCGTTCTGCGAGACTCTCGCGGCCCTGGTGCCGGAGTGCCGGCTGACCATCAACCAGGACGGCTGGAACACCGGAGCGACCGACACCGCCAACGTGGCAATGGTGATGGCGAACCTGCCGAAAGCATCGTTTGAAGAATTCCAGTGCACCGAAAAGACCGAGATCGGAGTGGACGTGCAGAAGTGGACCGGCATGCTCAGGATCATGTCCGACCCCAAGAGCACCATCGAGATCACAGTGGACGGCAGCCGCATCAACATCTCGGACGGCCGATACGCCTACACGCTGGCCATGCTGGATGTCAACACCGTCCGGAAACGCCCGACCCCGCCGAACCTGTCCCTGCCGGCCTCGACCGTCACCGGCGCGAAGGAGTTCAACGAGGCCCTCAAGGCCATGGCGGTGATTGCCGACAAGGTCCGGCTCACGGCCGACAAGGACGGCATCACGCTCGACGCGGAAGGCGACAGCGACCACCTGAGCAAACCGCTCGCAATGCTGGACGGCAGCAAGGCACCGGATCAGAAGATCTCCTCCCTGTTCTCGCTCGATTACCTGCGGGATATCGGGAAGGCCATGAAAGACGCCGGCAACATCACGATCCTCATGGGGCAGGACCATCCGGTCCGGTTCGACTTCGAGCTGGGCGGGATGGAAACGGCCTTTTTGGTGGCTCCCAGGATAGAAGAAGGAGGCGCGGCATGACCTGGATCTGCCCGTATTGTGGCGTGGAAAACGAGCAGGACGATCGGATCGGTCGGTGCGAACCTGCCTGCCGAATCTGCGATCGCGAGAGATTGACTCCCGAGGGGCTCGAAAGCAGGAAGGAGAAGAAAGTCGCCGACCTTGAACACGACCTGGACGCGCTGAACGAGGAGGCCGCCCGCCTCCGGGACTCGATCGAATTCCACGCATCCATTATCGCAGAACACGAGGGACCGCTGGAAGAATTGCGCAATGAACTGGAAGAGTTGCGTGCCGAAGCCGCCCCGATAAGAACCGCGCTTGATGAATGGAAAGATCAACAGGTCTTCTACGAGAAGCGAGATCGGGCGTTCATCGCGGAACAGGATCCGCATCAGGCCAAACTCCCTTTTGAGGGGGTGCCAGCGTGACGGAAGCGGCCATCAACCAGATCACCCTCACCACCCGGACACAGGTCCTCGACTTCCTCAAGGACAAGCCGGACGTGGATGCGGAAATACGGTGGACATCAGGGACCCGGAACGGAGGAAGACCCGGCTGGAAAAGACCCGGCTTGACCTCCAGGTCCGGATCCTTGATGTCCTTGAACAGATCGACCTGCTCAACCACGAGATCGAGCAGTGCGACATTGACCTGAACGAACAGCGCGAGATTGCAGCATTGAGTTGAGGATCCTACCATGCTCGGAGGCGACATTTTACAGGCACTCCAGGCGCAACCCGGCCAGACATCCGTTGAGCTTGCGGACCGCTTCGGTGTCAGCGACCGGCACATCCGCAGGGTCATCAGGAACCTGCCCGTATCCACGACCAGGGCCGGCCGGGTAATACGGTATTCAGCGGCGGAGGAGGAGGCGGCTGCTGTTGCTGCATCATCATCTATTACTACCCCTCCGCAGCAGGATATCGGACATCAACAGAAAATAGCGGACATTAATAGCGGACATTTGTCCGAAATGTCCGCTATTGATTGCGGACATTTGAAAAACCACGACGGAACTATTGAGAAAAATAGCGGACATATTGAGGACAACATAGGACATAATAGCGGACATCCCAAAAAGGAGAACTCGAAGAATCTTTACCGGAATCGGAGAAGAGACACAGGAAAGGCTGGTCACCCCCCCAAATCTCTGCGCAGCGGCCCCGAATTCAGTCCGTACCTCCGTGACGCCCGCACCGGGCTCTATCCGCACCAGCTGGCCTACTACGAGATCGACATGGTCCAGTTCGTGCTCATCGACCGGTCGTTCAGGGACCTGCTGCACAGGACTATCTCGCAGAGGCCGGACTGGCAGGCCTGGAAGAGCCGGGGGGTCGACTGGATCCGCATACCGGACCGGCACCTCACGCTCCAGCTCGGCCGCAGCACCGTCACCTTCTACAGCGATGACCCGGGCGACATGTCCGCGATTGCGGAGTGGGCGCGGGAAGAGTTCAGGGACCGGTACCAGAACATCGAGTCCCTGGTCTCCCGCATCCGGTACCCGCAGAGCCTGTCGGTGGAGGAACTCTGCGTGGTAGTGACCGACCCCGCAGTCATTGCCAACATCCGGGTCAGCATCGAGAAGGACGCCAAGAATGGCGTCTTCACGCTACCGGCGCCGAACGAGACCGACCCCGCGCTCAAGATCTACGAGCGGGACGGCACCATGCGGGTGGAGTTCATCGCAACCAACCACACCCAGGCCGTCAAGGCGCTCGGCATGCGGGAAAACCTCATGGGCAACCTCACGCGGATGCACGAGATCCCCGGCCTCTTCTGGGAATTCATCCAGCGGTATTACAGCGCACTCCACCACCCGATCATCATCGACACCGGGGCCCACGAGTTCATCGAGGCCCACAAACAGACCCTGAGCACGCTCGAACGGATAGTCCAGCAGTTCTCCGAGACCATCCGG
>Ga0172381_10001105_pt1 | contig 32979 bp, 35 predicted proteins | sample Leawel6488metaG_FD_119754 | JGI IMG/M metagenome (GOLD analysis project Ga0172381, IMG submission 119754) | Leachate microbial communities from a municipal landfill in Southern Ontario, Canada - Leachate well 64-88 metaG | ecosystem: Engineered > Solid waste > Landfill > Unclassified | place... | reverse complement strand
TTGATAGATATTGCTTGGTGCTCCTTCATAGATTTTTCCTTCTCCTGTTGTTGCAAAAGGTTCTATTGCATAAGCTCCTGATTCTAATTTATTTGGATTATTATTTTCATGATTTGGAATTGTAACTCCTGCATGAATATCATATTGTTCAAGAGAATGACCGCATAAGTTCACAACAGGAGAAAACCCTTTTTTTTCTATTGCTTCTTGAATTGCTTTTCCAATATCACTTAGACTTGGATTATTTTTTAAAGTAGAAAGAGCTGCATCAAGTGCTTCTTCTGATGCTTTAATTAATTCTTTGTGTTTGTTCTCTGGTGTTAAATCTAGTGAAAATGCTGTATCTGCAATAAAACCATTTATGTGGATTCCAATGTCTACTTTTAAGAGTCCTGTTGCCAATGTTTTATCTTCAAGAGTTGGATGATAATGAGCTGCAATATCATCAATTGAAAGATTTACTGGAAATGCCACTTCTCCGCCTTGTGCTATTATTTCAGCTTCTATTTTTTGAGCTATTTCAACTAAAGGCATATTTGGTTTTATCAAGGATTTTGCATAAACCAATACTTTTTTTGCAATCTCTCCTGCTTTTTCATATGACTCTGTTTCATTTAAATTTTCATTTAATTTAGAAGGACTGATTGTTTTTTTTGAAGGTGTTTTAATTTTGCTTTGAATTGGCTTTGAACTAGACTTATCTTTAACTTTGCCTCCAACATGTTCTCTTACTCCATTGTTTCCGCCATAACTTTTCTCTGTCATTTAAAAATCTAGAGTTTTTGGAGTATATAAATGTTTAAAATGAGATTTTTGGTTAGTTTTTTATGAGTGACAATAAAACTGTCTTAAGCAGGTTATTTGCAGACTTGGAAAGAAGGATTAGAGAGGGCGAGTCTTTTGAACAGCTTAGTTCTTTATTTAGTGATATTCAATTAAGGTCTGTTAATTCTGAAAACGATAGAAATGCAGCTTTAGTTAGATATATTACCTCAAAAACCCCTGTTAATATAAAAAGAGATAGAGTAGGGGATATTGATTTTTCTGTCTGGCAAAGAGGAATAACAGAACCTTTAATGAAAGAAGCAGGAGCAACCAGAAGCTCTTTTTTTAGATTTGTTATGGATCAAATGTTAACACAAAGACCTGGATTTAGAAAAGTTCCATTTTTTTATCATGATTTTTACAGTGAAAAAACAGTTTATACTCCTGGTGCTCTTGAATTATTTGGAATTGACAAGGAATCTGCAGACAAATTTCCATTAAAAGTGCTTGCAAGAAGATTTATTGCTGAAGAAGAAAGAAAAATGATTACTGATGAATTAAAATCAGGTAATCGAGTTAAAGATTATAGACTTAAGACTTCTTATCCTAGTTTAAGCGAAGTTACAGTCAATGCTTATCCTCTTACATATGAAAGAAGGCCTGTTGGATTTGGTGTTCTGCTATATTCTCCTTTATCGAGTCTTCATGTTAGCCAAGGCAGATATGATGTTTTTGAACGCGGAGTTGAAGAGCTTATTGGAAGAATTGCAAGAGAATTTCAAATTATAAAGAAAGAGTCTAAAAAACAGGATTACTAAAAAGTATACTCAACATTTAAAAACCAGACTCACTTTTGATTTTTGGAATTGGGGCGAAGGAAATCCCTTATGAACCAAGACTCACAATCATCAGAACCTCTATTTGAAGTAGGAAGAAGAATTCTAGAAGAAATTAGAAAAAATGGAGATTCTCCAGAAATAATAAGAAATGGAATTGAAAGATTTGCTCGGGGTTATGAACGGTCAGTAAACCCTGAAGAAAGAGAAAGATATGATAATGAGACTCTTAGATTTATAATCCAAATAGTTGGGGCTAATAATCTTGCAGGAATTGAATTATATAAAAATTTTTATGAGTCTAGAAAAAAACAATTTGAGCAAACAACTGAGGCAAGACCTATGCCTGCAGTAATAGATACATATCTTGAACCTAGAAAATAAAAATCAATAGAATAAATTCGATCAAAAATAGATTAATTTTTTAATTATCCTTTAATCCTTCTTTCTTTAGGCATAAAGTTAAATCGCTTCGCGAGAAAAGAGTGCAATTTTTGCCTAAGTAAATTAGATTAAAAATCTATTAATTATCCTTTGATCCTTCTTTCTTTAGGCATGAAGTTGGTTATTTTTTCTTCAGTTGATTTTCCACAACCTATTAGTTCATTATTATGTTTTAGAACTTTCCAGCCATAACCTACTTGAATTTCAATGTCTAGACCTTTAAACCATTCATTTGCCTGCTCGTCATTTAACTCTATAATATTTTTTGTTATTTGGTCTTTTAATAGTTGAATTCCATCAAGGGTTAATCTTATTTCATCACCTTCATATTTAGCAAAATAAAGGCCAATGTTTTCAATTCTTATTTCTCTGTCTAGATAACAGAGTTCTTCTTTTGATAAGACTCCTGAATAAGCTCTTATTTTTTCTTGTCCAAACTGAATAAGCAAATATGGAAGGCTTGTTATTCCAAACTGACTATTTAGTTGTTCTATTATTTTCTTTTTGTCTGCTGATGTTAAGGGTTTCATTATATACAAAACCTAGGTTTTTATATGTATTTTCCTAAATTTGATGATATTAACATATCATTTGAATGAAGGATAATATAATTGCTTAGATTTTTTCCTCCTGTTTTTTATTGTCTGAAAGTTTTTTTATTTTGCATAAGAAAAAACCTTCAAGGTCATTATCATGATGATAGATTCTTGCTGCTTTTTTTATTTCTTCTGAAAAGGTTTTGCCTTTCCATTCAGAAATTCCTGGTCTTGTTTTTAAGGGTAACTTAATTTGCTCTATTTTTATATCATAATTATCTAAGAGATGCTGAACTACTTCTTCATTTTCTTCTGGAGAATGAGTGCATGTGCTGTATACCATTTCTCCGTTTATTTTTAAGAGTTCAAGTGCTGCTGAAGAAAGTTTCTTTTGCCTTTTTCCAAGACTTTTGAGGAGGTTCTCACTCCATTCTAGATAAGTTCCTGGAGAACATCTAATATTTCCTTCTCCTGAACAAGGAGCATCAACTAAAATTTTATCAAATCTTATTTTTGTTTTTGATTTTTGAAGTCTTTCACAAAGTTCAAGTCCATCATGTCTTGTAATTATTGTGTTTGTTATGCCAAATCTTTCTAGATTAGCAGACAAAATACTAATTCTTCCAATATTTAGGTCATTTGCAATAATTGTACCTTTGTTTTCCATTAATACTGCTGCCTGAGTTGTTTTTGAACCAGGTGCTGCACATAAATCCAAAAGAATATCATCAGCTTTTGGTTGAAGTGCAAGTATAGGCATCATACTTGTTATTTCCTGAACATAATAATAACCCAGCAAGTGTTCTTCTGATTTTCCTAGTTCTCCTGGTAAAAGTTCTGAGCAAATTTGAATAATCTCTGGATGGTTTGATATTGGCTGAGAAACATTCCAGTTTTTTTCTTTGAGCCTTTTTATTAAATCAGTTGGTGAAATCTTTAATCTATTTACCCGAATTGATCTTTTTCCTGGAATTTTTGACATTTCAAAAAATGCTTTAACATCGTTTTCATCTTTTAGCAAGATTTTCATTCTTTCAACTAGTGCAGGTTTTGGTTCATGATAAGGTCTCATTAAATAGAATTAGGCAAAATCAGCTATATAAAAGTAAGTAATTTACTAAGATTAGTTCTATTCCATATCTTTAAGTGTACATTCTTTGGTGTATCCACAATTAGCACACTCTGTTACCTGAAAATGACCCTGAGGGTCTTCACAAACTGTAATTCTATCACTGTTGCACCTTGGACACCTAATATCAATTTCTTCATAAGTTCCAGGTAATTTGTTTATGTCAGACATTTTTTTAACTAGTTTAAATTGGTCTTTTAAGTATATATTTTTATCTGTTTTTTTGTATAAATTATTATCTAAAAATAAATCTTAGTAATCCTTTTCCTTTTTTTGGGACTTCTGTTGTTTTTTCCATGTTATATGGTTTTGAGCTATTGGGCTTTGGAGTTTTTGAATCTCTTACTATCTTTCCATATCTTTCAGTTAGTATTTTTTCTGTTTCTCTATAGGTAAAAAAAGCAATATGGTCTTTAATTGTTGCATTAGCTTCAAGTCCTGTTCTATTTTGATTATACAGCTCTCTTATTTCCTGTTCTCTTGATTCTCCATATGCTTTAATTAATTTAGAAATATTATCAGTGTGAGTTTTCTCTGAATCTTCAAGTCTAAAGTCTTCTAACATTTACTTATAAACAAATCTGGCTTTTAAATCTAGTAGGACTAAACCAAAGTGATGAAAGTCATTTTTGAATGGATTTGCTTAAACTTAACTCTTATATTTTTTCTCATAAATATTTAAAATGCTTGCTTTTTTTATTTTTAGGTATGGTTAAGATAGGTATTATTGGAGGAAGTGGTCTTGATGATCCTGAACTTATTTCTGATTATCAGGAGCAAGAAATAGAAACTCCTTATGGAAAGCCTAGTTCAAAGATAACCTGTGGGAGTATAAATGGAGTAGAAGTCTGCATCCTTGCTCGACATGGGAAGTGCCACGAAATATCTCCTTCACTTGTTAATTATAGGGCCAATATTTATGCACTCAAAATGCTTGAATGTGATATCATACTTGCAACTTCGGCAGTTGGATCTCTTAGAGATGAAATAAAACCTGGAAACCTAGTTTTTCCAAGTCAGTTTATTGATTTTACAAAACAAAGAAAATCTAGTTTTTTTGATAAAACCGGAGAGGTAATTCATACTTCAATGGCAGAACCCTTTGATTTAAAGTTAAGAAAAATTCTATGCGAGATTTGTGATGAATTTGGCTTTGATTATAGTACTAATGCTACAATTATTACCATTGAAGGACCTAGATTTTCATCAAAGGCTGAAAGCTATATGTTTAGGCAACTGGGTGCTGATATTATTAATATGAGTTCCTGTCCCGAGGTTATTTTAGCAAATGAACTTGGAATCCCTTATCAGACAATTGCCATGTCTACTGATTATGATTGTTGGAAGGAAGGTGAGGAAAGTGTTACTTTTGAGATGGTTTTAAAAAGAATGAAAGAAAATGCCGATAAGGTTAAGCAACTACTTTTAATCGCTGTACCTTTAATTGCAAATATTAATTCAGAATTTATTAAAAGCAAGATAAGAACAATCTCTAATTTTCCAAAACAAGGAATATTGTTTAGAGATATAACTACTTTACTCAAAGATAAAGATGGAATGAATAAAGTTATTGAAATTTTGTATAATCGGTATAAAGAGAAGAAAATTGACCTTGTTTGTGGAATTGAATCAAGAGGATTTATTATTGGAAGTATACTTGCATATAAACTGGGAGTAGGCTTTGTTCCAATAAGAAAAAAAGGAAAACTTCCTTATGAAGTTGTAAAAGAGGAATATGATTTGGAATATGGAGTTGATTGCATTGAAATTCATAAGGACTCCATAAATATAGGTCAAAATGTTTTAATTGTTGACGATCTCCTTGCAACAGGTGGAACTGCTCTTGCTGCATGTAATCTTGTCAGTAAACTGGGTGGAAGAGTTTTTGAATGCGGATTTGTTATTGAGCTTCAAGACTTACATGGAAGGAAAAGACTTTTAGACCGTGGTTATGACATTTTTAGTGTTGTTTCTTATGAAGAGTCTGGGTAAAGTGTTACCTAAACCCAGTAATAACTTTAGAAAAATTTAAATATAAGCATTATTATCAAAAAATATGGCACATCATAGTAATCAAACAACATTAAGTGTAGATGTTCAAATGGGTTTTTTAGTAGTTTGCCTTATCTTAATTCCAATTGGACTTTTAATACCTCAATTATCTTTACTTGGAACAGTTGGAACCTGGCTTTTAGTTGGTTTTGTTGTTCTTAAAGTCATTAAAAAAGTGCTAGAACTTGATAGATAAGCTTAGATTAATTATAAATTCTTTTTAATTCCTGAAGAACTCTTGATTCAAGATAATCAACTTTTGATTTTGGAGTATAAATAATAGGGGTTTGTGATCTTGCGATTGTTATTCTCTCGGGTCTTGGTAGTTGGGTTAGACCTTCAAATATTTCAAATCTTTTTGAAATTCCTCTTGACTTTTTTAAAAGTGTGTATAAGCCCAGGCTTTTGTATTTTCTTAATTTGTAATCTTTGTCTTCTATGCATTCAAATGCATCCAAGTCTATATCTAGAATTAAAGGTTTATCTTTTGGAAAAGTTCTAACCATTTCTTCAAAGGTTATTTCTATTCCAGGAGGTTCTCTAGGCAGGTAACCAACATCCCAAACTAATTTTTCATTAACTTCTGTTACAAGCTCAGTTATGTCGGGATTATGCCATCTCCCTAATTTTATTACTTTATCTTCTCTTAAGTTTATCCAGTATGCTGAATCAATTAGTTTGTAAAATATTGCTGCTGAGATAAATGCGCCTGGATTTTGAAAATGCTTTGAATAAGTGACAATATCAACTATACCTTTTTTCTCTAAATATTCAAGAGACAGTGTTCCATCAATTGTATCAGCATGTTTATCTATATGGACAAGGGTTGCAGGAGGACTTTCTTTTAAATACCAGAATGGAAGAACTTCATTATGCGGGTCTACAATTATAGTAGGTATTTTGGATGTACTTTCTTGCCGGGGATATGAATATCTTTTGAATTCATTTGGTTCATAGCTGAATCTTTTTACTAGTCTTTCTATTATTTCTGAATTTGTTTGTTGCATTCTAATTTATCTAGAACTCTTTTTCATTGATTTTTAAAAGACTAATGTTTAAAAACACTGTCATTTTAAAAATAAAATGGGTTTTTTTATGCCAAGAGAAAAGGTTAAAAACCTATTATTTTTTATTATTATAACATAAAAACTGATGAATATATAAATAATAAAAACAATAAAAATTTTTAAGGAGAAACAAAAATGAAAACAATCAAACAAACTGTTACTTTTAATGCAAGTGCAACTGATGTTTATGATTATCTGATAAATGCCAGAAAATTCTCTAGTATTACTGGTGGAAAGGCTTCAAATACACAGAAGATTGGCGGAAAGTTTAATGCTTATGATGAATATATTTTTGGGACAAATGTTGAACTTACTCCTGGAAAAAAGATTGTTCAAAAATGGGCATGTGCTGATTTTCCAGATAAGCAGTTTTCAGATGTTACAATTGAACTCAAAAGCAAAGGACCAAAGCAAACAGAACTTGTTTTAACTCAAACAAATGTTCCTGATGATTTATTTGAAGACCTTAATCTAGCCTGGAATGAATTTTACTTTGAACCTATAAAAGATTATATAGAAGATTTAATGTGGAAATAAGCATTAAACAATAAACCTATTTTTAACTAAAGAATGTGTTTTCCTTCTCTTAGTATATTTCTGAGTTTTATTCTTCCCTGATTTGAGCAAAAATCATACTCCAGTCTTAATCCTACTTCTGGCATTTTTGGACCTATTGTTTTAAATCCTGCAGGAAAGAAGTATCTTCTGTAATCTTTTTCTATGTTTAGAATTCCTATTCCTCCTTCACAAGTTGCAGGTTGAACTCCTGTTTCTTGCCTAACCAACATTCCATTTCTTGTTTGCCAAGTGCTTATCTCTGCATTTTCTTGCCAGTCATCATATTCCCATCCAAAAAAATCTATCATATCTTCTGATTTTTTAGGATTTTGTTTTCCCCACATTAATGCAACTGTGTGTTTAAATGGCATTTTTCTGATTTCTGCGAGTTCTGGACTTTCTACAACTTCTCTAAGTCTATTTACTGCATAAACTAAGTCTGAATTATATGCACTTTCAAAATTGTATGCACTAAGATAAGCTCTTCCATTTAGTGGAGCTTTTTGAGAATCATTAATATCAAATCTTGCTATTATTTTTAATAGTGGTTCTGGCATTTAGAAGTCAAAATTAGATGGTTTTTAAGATTTGTTGTAATTAATATCCCTAATAGTTATTTAAACTTCTAATGCTTAGGATTATTATGAAAGAAATAACAAGAAAACAAGCAGAAGCAGAAAATTTAAAGTTAATTGGAAACATTGCTTTAAGTGATTTTTCTAAAGTGATACTTTTAATTGAAAGATTCAAGGAAAACAAAAAAATAAAATATTATATTGTAGAATTAATTGTATTTAATCAGAATACTAGTGAAGGAGAAATTCAGGTTAGTTTTTGGGGAGACAAGTAAGTTTATTCTTCTTAATTTAAAACAAGCATAATCCAAACTCTTAAATAATCTTTGTTCCTTTTTCTTTAATGGATTTATCTATAAATTTTATTCCAATAGATTATGATTATTTTGATTTTGGTGGCAAGACCTATGCAAAAATAACAGGAAGGACTGAGGATTTTAAAAAAACAGTTATAATTGATAGTTGTGATGTTTACTTTTGGGCTATTTTAAAGGATAAAGTTTCAACAAAAAGAATAAAGCAAATAAGAGAAAAAATAGAAACAATAAAAATAGAAAAAGAAAATAGGATTTCTTATGTAATAAAAACAGAACTTCATAATAAAAACTATCTTGGAAAACCTGTCCAGGCAATTAAAATATTTGTAACCAACTTAAAAGATGCTCATCTGGTTGCAGATGAACTTGGATTTAAAGAAATAGAAAAAAGAAGAGAATATGATCTTGGATTTGTAACTAAATATATTCTCGAGCGAAAATTAAAACCATTGGTTTGGTATAAAGTTTCAGGTGAGATTTTAAACAATAGTACTGAATTTGGAGGAATAGACCAGTGCCTTGATGCTGACTTGTGCATAAAGACAGAAAAAATAGAAGAACTAAAAGTTCAACAAGTGTTTACTCCAAAAATTCTTGCTTATGACATTGAAACAGATGAACTTGAAATTGGAAAAGGTCAAATTTTAATGATTTCTTTAGTAGGGGATAATTTTCAAAAAGTTTTAACCTGCAAGGTTAATTATTCAAAACATAAATTTGTAGAATATTATAAAGATGAAGAAGATATGCTTAAGGCTTTTATCAAATATGTCAAGTCTTATAATCCTGATATTTTAACAGGATATTTTTCAGATGAATTTGATTTGCCATACCTCCGAGCAAGAGCAGAAGAAAACAAGATAAGACTTAATCTTGGAATTGATAATTCTCAGCCTGTTTTTTCAAGGGGAAGAAACTTAGTTGGAAAAATAAAAGGCATTGTTCATATTGATATGTTAAAATTTATTAAAACAAATTATTCTCAGTATCTTTCATCAGAGACATTATCTTTAAACGATGTTGCAAATGAGCTTTTAGGGGAGAAAAAAGCAGAATGGATTCATAAGCACTCTTCAAAAATAACTGAGTCTGAATGGGAAGATTATTTTAGATATAATCTCCAGGATTCAATTCTTACTTATAAGTTATGTGAAAAATCCTGGCCAGATATGTTTGAGTTTACAAAAATAATTCAGGAACCTTTATTTGATATTTCAAGAGATGGAATGTCAGCACATGTTGAAAACTATATAATTCACAATCTCGAAAAATACAATGAAATAGCTGAAAAAAGGCCAATGCATGATGAAGTAGGAGAAAGAATAACCAGAGAAAAATATGAAGGTGCTTTTGTATTTCAGCCAAAGCCAGGACTTTATGAAAACATTTGTTTTTTTGACTTTACTTCTTATTGGCCATCAATAATAGTAAGTTTTAATCTTTCCCGTTCAACTCTGCTTGAGGCAAAGGAAAAAGATTCTCTTGAAGTTGAAATCTCTGGAAAAAAAGTTTATTTTACAAAAAAACCAGGATTTTTTCCATTGATGTTAAAAGATATTATTGAAAAAAGAAAAAAATACAAAACTGAATATGCAAAAGATCCGAGCCCATTTACAAAAGCAAGGTCAAATGCATTTAAACTTCTTGCAAATGCATCTTATGGTTATCAGGGTTTTTTTGGAGCAAGGTATTATTGTCCTGAGGCTTCTGCATCAACTACTGCTATTTCAAGGGATTTTACTAAAAAAACAATTGAACTAATTAATACAAAAGGCTATGAAGTTATTTACAGTGATACAGATTCAATTGCATTTAAGCTTAATAAAAACACAAAAAAAGATGCTTTAAAATTGCTTGAAGAAATAAACAAAACTCTTCCAGGAATAATGGAACTCGACCTTGAGGATTTTTATAAAAGAGGAATCTGGGTAACAAAAAGAACAGGAGAATTTGGAGCAAAAAAGAAATATGCACTTATTGATGAAAAAGATAAGCTCAAGATAAGAGGATTTGAAACAGTAAGAAGGGACTGGTGTGACCTTGCAAGAGAAACCCAGAATAAAGTTTTGAATTATATACTTAAAGAAGGCAATGAAAAAAAAGCACTTGAATATGCAAAACAAGTAATTTCTAAACTAAAAGAAAGAAAAATAGAAATGAGTGAAATTTTAATAAGAACTCAACTTAAAAAACCAGTTGAAGAATATAAGTCAGAATCTCCTCATGTAGCAATTGCAAAGAAAATGAAATTACTTAATATGCCTGTTGATATTGGCATGTTAATGGAGTATTATATAGCAGAACCTGAGGCAAATCAAAAAACAAAAACAGGAAAAAATAAATCCCTTATAAGAGAAAGGGCTAGGCTTCTTGAAGAAAAAGGAGAATATGATATAGATTATTATCTTAATAATCAGATTCTTCCTGCAATTGAAAACATCTTTGAGGTTTTTAAGGTTAATACCAAAGAATTAGTTGAAGGCAAAAAGCAGACCAGACTAGGCGACTTTTAGAACAAAAAATTATTCATAAGCGCCTTTACCCATTGGGGCATGAAGCACTTCTCCTGTTTTTGAGTCTCTATAAATATAAGTCATTATATTTCGTATTTTTGGAACATCAAAATGTTCTGGAGTTATTTTTCTTTTGAGGATTCTCCTATAATAACAATCAAGCCCTCCGCGATATTCATAAAACCCTGTTGGAAGCACTGCAACCCCTGGACTAATTGAAATTTTATATGCTCCTCCTTTACTAAGTTCAGGATTATCCTGATATTTTTTTGCACTTCCAATAGGAATTGCAACTATTTCTCTTACTTTAAGTTCACGAGTTCCTCTCAGAGTTCTTAAAAAATAACTTGTCGAATCTATTTCTCCTGGTTCTTTATTATTTCTTTTTTCCAGAAATCTATCTGACCTCTCAAGTTCTGCAGTATATTTATCAACTAATTTACGATTAGTTAAGTTTCTAGAAATTGCAGGAACTACTAGTTGAGAGTCTAAGGTTTCTCCTGGATGATTTTCTGAGACAAATATCATTTCAAGAATATTTTTTAGAACATTGCCTGCGCCCCTTGGAAATCCAGTCCAGACTCTTGGATAATAATTTAAAAAATCTCTTTGAAGTCCTAATACGTCTGAGAAGTCTTCTCTTTTTTCTCCATAATAAGCAAGCTGGTCATTTGCATGTTCACTTGGATGACTATTATTAAAATCTTCAGAAAAGTTTGCATATAAGTGTTTTATTAATGAAAAGTCCATTACATAATCAACTGTCTTTTTTGCCTGAAGTGCGCAAATACTACAAGGACTAGGACAACCATCCATTGGCATAAAAATAGTCATATTCTTCATAAGTTCTTGTATTTGAGAATCAGAAAAACCTGCAAATAATTCTTTAGCTTTTACAAATTGTTTTTTCTTCATTATAAAAAAACTCATTTTTAAATGATTAATAAATCTTTTCATTAAAAGTAAGGAAAGTCAATAACAAGAGAAAATTTATTAATCCTTATTTATTGTAGTTTGGTATAGAGGTATGCCTTCACATGGGACTACAAATAGGTGAGATAATAACAAAAAAAGAAATTCAGTTTAAAGACTTAAAAGGAAAAACAATTGCTGTTGATGCATTTAATGCAATTTACCAGTTTTTGACTACGATTAGGCAACCTGATGGAACTCCTCTTAAAGACTCTCGCGGAAATGTCACTTCGCATTTATCAGGCTTGTTTTATAGAAATCTAAATCTTATTAGTGAAGGTGTTAAACTTATTTATGTTTTTGATGGAACTGCTCCTGAACTAAAAAGAAGAACAAGAGAACTTAGGACTGAAGCAAAAGAAGAAATGAAAAGAAAATATGAAGAAGCAAAGCAGATGGAAGATATAGATGGAATGGGAAAGTATTCAAAAGCAGATGTTTATTTAGATAAACAAAAAATTGAAGAGAGCAAGGAACTTTTGAAAGCTATGGGAGTTGCTATTTTGCAGGCACCTGGTGAAGGAGAAGCTCAGGCAAGCTATCTTGCCAAAGAAAAAAAAGCTTATGCTGTTGCATCCCAGGATTATGACTGCTTGATGTTTAAAGCTCCATTACTTGTACAAAATCTTTCAATGGCTAGAAAGAGAAAAACTGTTGGAGGGTATAAAGAAGTTTTTCCACAGGTTATTGAACTTTCAGAGGTTCTTAGTGAACTTGAAATTTCCCAGGAGCAATTAATCTGCCTTGGAATATTATGCGGAACAGATTATAATCCTGGAGGAGTTAAAGGACTTGGACCTAAAAAAAGCTTAAAGTTTGTAAAAGAACATATTACTAAAGAAAAAATATTTGAAGAACTTGAAAAATCAGATAAATATGAAATGAATTTTGACTGGAAGGAAATTTACAATGAGATTGAAAATCCTAATCTGGACAAAGAGTTTAAAATTGATTTTCCAAAAGTAGATAAATTAAAAATAAAAGAGATAATGATGAAATATGAATTTAGTGAAGAAAGAATCAATAATCAATTAATAAAGCTTGATGACTTGGCAGAAAAAGCAAAGCAAAGAACTTTGTTTTAATTTACTCTCTTTTAAATTCCGCTACCTTCACCATATTCTTTTTTAAGTGCATTTTCTGAAATTTTTCCATGAGCAAGTATAGTCTCCTCTGCTTTTTTAATTTCCTGCTCTTTTGTTTCTTTTTTGAAATTTTTTCCAAATTCCCCTAAAAAATATCTGTATAATGAAACTATTATAATTGCTATTGCCATGCATAAAATTGCCAGCCAGATGTTTGTTATTGCTATTGTCAAAGTATCAACTGCTTTTTTTATTGTTCCTGTTGAGCCTATTAATGACGCAAGAACTATTGAAAAAACCAAGGTAAGGAAAAATCCCAGATTGGTTATTGCATTTGATGGAGCATAAAGGATTATTATAAGCATTATCCAGATAATTAATGAAAATATAAATGCCCATGACCAGGAAAAAGGAATTTTAAATACTACTAACCAGACTGGGTTTAGCATTGAAAAGAAGTTGTCTGTATAGAATAATATTGGTGCTATAAATTTATTTTTTGCAAATAGTTTTGTCCATTCCTGCTTTAGATATGAAACTCTTGTTTCTTCATCAGATAAATTAGCAGCAGCATCCTGATATTTTTCAAAGGTTGTTGGAAGTCCTGTGTCTGGGTTTACATTTCCTACAAAAGGAACATTTGTAGCAGGAACCTCTGCTTTAGCCAAACTTAATGAAAAGTTTAGAACTAGTAAAAATACTATTGTTAAAATAAACAGGCTCTTTTTCATTAAATAAATAATAAATAGTCCTTTAAAAAAGTTGAGGTTAAAAAATAATAATTACTTTTTCATTCCGTAGGATTTGTTTAACTCTTCTTTTTGAAGTTTATGTAATAATTTTCCTCTATCTGCTATTTGCTCTCCAGCTTCTTTTAATGCAGACATTTCTCCTTTGAATACCATCTCTCTTATTGGTACTATAAACCAGAACATTATGCATCCTGCAATTATTGCAGCTACATAAGGTATTGTTTCAGTTGTTACCCAATACCAAGCTCCTGTTCCCTGTTGATTGAATATTAAATAAATATAGAATGCAAAATAGTAAATTGTATAAAACAACCAGATTACTCTTGCAATCATTAAATTTTGAATTCTTATACTTGTAATAAAAATAATTGCAAAAGGTATAACTGAAAGAATTGTTGCCCCCATTACTCCATATTGTGCAACTATTGCATTTATGAATGCTTGAGGTATTGCCATTATTGCAAGACTGGTAATTACAAGTGTTACTAGGAAATTCACTAATTTATGATCTTCTCCTATTATATTTGGCATTACTGTCCAAATCATCAAGAACAATAGAACAAAAAGCATAAGTTTTGTTGCAAAAGGACTTTCTCCTGAATATAATGGGGTTAATAACCCTTCAAAAAATCCCCTTACTGATGCTCCTACAACATTTGCTCCTGCTTTTATTTCTTCATTGCCTATAGCAACCTCTGCAAGAACACTTTGCGAAATTATTGAAATTAAGAATAAAGTTATTACTGAAAATAATAAAATCTTATTGCCTGTCTCTTTTTTCATGTTTACTTTAACTTTTTCATGTTTATAAATATTTCTCTAGAATCCTTTGTTTAAGTGTACTAATTATTTATTTGCTTGTCTCATAATTTATTTGCTTAGTCTACAGTAAAATAATTTAAGTAAGTTTTTTAAACTCCTAGTTGTTTAATTATTAATGAAAAAAGAGAGAAGTGTTCAGATAATCTCATTACTCGCATTAGTTTTTATTTTATTATCTGTGAGTTTTGTTAGTGCAGCTTCTGGTTCAACAGTTACTCCTAATCGTATTATTCAAGATATTATAACTGGTTCGCAGTCAACTTTTGGTCCTATCTTTACTGCTTTACTTGGGGGGGAAGACGAAATTAATGGACTTTTATTTTCAAGAATATTAATATTTATTTTAATTTTCTCAATTGTATTTATAGTACTTTCAAGAGTTGATCTTTTTGGAGGAAAAAGAAGTATTGTATTTGTTGTTGCAGGAGTTGTTTCTATACTTTCAGTAAGATATCTAAAAGCTGGTGAACTTATTACAGCTATTCTTATGCCTTATGGTGCAATGGGTGCTGCAATAACTGTTTTTCTTCCCTTTGTTATTTACTTCTTTTTTGTTCATGATGCTGTTCCAGGAAGTTTTGGAAGAAGAGCTGCATGGGCTGTTTTTGGTTTGTTTTTTATAGCTTTCCTTCTATATAATACTTATTCAGGCGACACTGGAGACTATGGGGGTTATAGTTGGATTTACTGGATTGGTCTTATTTTAGTTTTCTTATGTTTTATCTTTGATCGAACAATACATAGTTATTTTGTATATTCTGATTTTGAAAGGGCAAAAGATACAATCGACAGCAGGGCAAGATTACAAGCACTTGAGGATTTACATAAAGCAAAAGAATATGGAACTGCAAGAGATGTGAAACGAATTGAAGCAAGAAATAGACAAATGGGTTTTGACTTTCAAATTTAATTTTAATTAAGAACTTTAATTTCTATTCTAAATCTGTGCTTGTATGGAGCAATTTCTCCTGAAGGAACAATATCCATAACTTTTATTTTTCTTTTTAATTCATTTGCTTCTGATTTTAAGGTTTCTACTAAATCATTTATTTCTTCATCCCTGCAAAAACCATAGTAAAATAGTCTTGTTCCTTTTTTTGAAACTTCAAGACCATATTTTAAGAATGTTTCTTTTAGATTTGGTCTTGCCATTATTACTACATCAAATTTTCCAAGAGTTTTATTTACTTTCTTTTTGACATCTCCTTGTATTATTTCAATTTTACCTTTAGGAATCTTGTTTATTTCCAGATTTTCTTTAAAGTATTTGCAGCATTCGCGTCCAAGTTCTACCCCAATTATTTTTTTTGGCTTTGAGTATTTATAGATAATTACAGGATATACTCCAACGCCTGCAAACATGACCAGAACTTTGTCTTTTGGTTTTATTTTTTTAGCTATTAATTGCCTTTCATTTGACAGTCTTGGAGAAAAATAGCAGGTTTCTACATTAAATTTAAACAAAGAAGCATTTTCTTTATGTTCTGCAATCAAATTTTTTTTACCTAAAATATGTTTTGTTTTTATTGTCCTAAGTCTTCCGTGAACATTGGTTGATTTTTCCAGGACTGTTTTTATCCCTGGTTTTTTTAAAAGCTCCTCAGCTTGTTTTAACTTTTGCTCTTCACTTTTTTTCTCACTCTTGATTATTGCAATATTTCCAAGTATATCATAGTCTGCCATTTTTTGTTTCAAATAATGGAAGAATTTAGAAAATTGTTAAATTTTCTAGAGTCTGCCATGAATAATCTAATAAAGAAAGATATTTAAATCTAATTTTTGTTATATTATTAAGAAAAAAGAGATACTCATGGGAATAAAACTTTTCGCATATGCTGCTGCAATTATCGGGCTTATTGGAATAGCTATCTCTCTTCCTAAGGTGTATTCTTCTTTATCATTTTTATCTGTAATTGAGTCTAAATATTTTTTAATTGTTGGAGTAATTCTTGTAGGCGTTGGAATTATTTTGATTTCAAGTTCAGGTTCTTCTAAATCAAAAGGAAAAGAAGTTCCAATTTACAAAGGAAAAGAAGTTATTGGTTATAGAATTGTTAAGTAATGTTTTAATTAAAATAATTATAATGTTTTTGTCATTTCTATAAATATTATAACTACAATAGTCATTCCGCCTAAACTTGCTATTGTTCCTATTGAAGAAAGTATTACATTTTCTTTATCTCTAATAAATTCACTTATGCTCAAAACCATAAGGAATGGAGATATAAAGAAAAATATTGCAAAGCATATAACCGGGATGATTTGATTAGCTAAAAATCCCATATTAACTGCGACGAGTAAAATTCCACCTATTATTTCCAAAGATAATAATAAATAAAACATAATTTTTTGTAAGTTCATAAACTAACTAGAGAGTCTATGCTTTAAATATTTTTGGAATAACTCCAATGAAAAAAGTTTAAATATTGAGTTTATTTCATTTAAACAAGATAATTCATATAATTATTTTTAAAAGATGGTGATAGAAGAAAATAGTTTTAAAACTATAAAAAAAGGGATGAATTTTTATTTGTATTATTGGACAATTCCTGTTTTTTTCTTTTTCTTTATTTTAAACTACTATTCAAGAAATTTTAAAGTAGCTTTTGAAAACATTGGTCTTATGATTTCTGTCTTATCATTCTTGTTTGGTTTTCTTGTCAATATAAATTTTTCAATGATTCAATCAAGAGTTAATGCACTCAAGGTTGATTTGGCTGTTGAAACTGGAAGACTTGTCACATTATTTTATCTTTCAAAAAGACTTGGAGACAGGTTTCATGAAAAAATAAAAAGTTTGATTGATGAATATACTATAAGCACTTTACGAGATTATACTGATTACAGTGTTGGAAGAAATGTGTTTTATCAGATGAATCAGGATTTGGAAGAAATGGAAATAAAGACAGATTTTCAAAAGATGATGGCTGGTTCTTTTATGTCTAGCCTTTCTGATTGGGAACAAATAAGGGAGAGGCTTGAGTATTTAACTGGAAAGAGAGCAGAATGGTCTTTAAAATTCGCTGCATTCATACTTGGAATCATTTTGATAGCTTTATTGTTTTTAAACAGGGCTGACACTTTTACAAACACACTTTTTATTATACTTTCTAGTGTAATTGTTTTTATATTTTTAATTGTTGAAGATTATGACAATCTTACTATTGGAGATTATGCAATGAACATCAGCAATTCTGAACAAATATTTGATTTAATTGGAAAAGACAGATATTATCCAGAACATCTTTTGGGTCGAGTTCAACTTGAAAATGGAAGAAATTATAGAATTGGAGTTTATGATAAAAAAGAAAAGAAAGAAAAAATAATCAAGATAACCTATGGTCCTGAATTTGATTTAAAACTTGCTAAGGTAACTCATAAATTCTGGAAAAAAGAAAAATCTTCTAAGCCTGATAATTAGATAACTGTTTTTTAGAGCGGGTTAAAACAGAATAAACAGATATAATATTTAATGAAATAATAAACTATATATAGTTGTTTTGATTTATAAATAAAGAGGTAAAATGATATCAACACCTATACGAATTCTTGGGAAAGGCGCGGTTTATGTTGCTCTTACTGCAGCAGGAGTTGTAGCTGAAAAAAAGATTTCAAAGAAGCTTGGTGAATTAGATAATTATGCAAGTGAACATGGTGGATATAGAAAAGTTGCAGAGACTAATTTAAGGGCTGCAAATATACAAGCTAGGCGGGCTGTTTTTCATACTTCAAAATCTTTGGATCAAAAACTTGAACCTGTAGTTGAAGAAGCAAGAAAAAGGGGCAAAAGACTTTGTACAGGGGTTTTAGGGGCAGTTTCTGGCTGCAAGCAGGTTGCTCTTGACTCATGGTATGGATATTTTCCAAGAAGAGAAGAATTAGAAGAGGGAGGAATATATGCAGGCATAGGTGATTCATATAAAGACATGTTTTTAACAAGGGCGGATTGTGAAGGTTGCTTAAGATTTTCAGAAGAAGCTAAGGTTAAGATTCCTGATAGCGAGGTTTTAAAGTCTGCAGTTATTCATGATATTATCAGAAGTGCAAGTCATGACTTAAAAGGTCTGGAAAAATTTTATCAAGTTGGTTTTTTCTGGAATATGTCAGATACAGATTCTCTTAAGCGAACAATGGACTCTGTATATTTAGCTGGTCAATACTTGCAAGAACCTTCAACTAATTAATTTGAAGTATTTTAATATATCAATATAATCTATATTTTCTGGAATAATGGTTATTTTAGTATTACATGGTAGTGATAAATCTTGCAGAAGTTTTAAAAAGATTATTTTTTTGTTATTTTCAGTAATAACATATCACAAAATATATAATCAAAATGCCAACAAACAATATCTTCGCAACACTTCAACAACAGCTTGGAGAAAAAGAAAAACAAGCTATTCAGGATTTGGACAGAAAAAAACTTGCTGCTGATGAAGCAGATAAAAGATTGCTTCAGGAAAGAGAAGAAACTTTAAAACAGGCTTATCAAACTGGAGACCAGGCTAAAATTCAAGAGCTTTCTGGAATGGAAAAACTTTCAGCAGAAAATCAAGAATATATTGGTGCTATGAATAACCTTATTGTTAGTTTAAATGGAGACCTTACTCAATGGGGTATTGTTATTGCTGACCTTGCTAATTATCAGGGACTCGAATCTTATGTTTCAAAAGTTCCTTTGTTTGGTACAAAAATGGCTGATACTTTTAGAAACAGAAGAGTAAGCAAAGTAGATTTACAAAAAAATTTAGAGACAATTCTTACTTATTCAGCATTTACTGTTCAAAGACTTGGTGAAGACATAATTGAAGTTATGGGTCGTGCTACTGATATCCAAAGGTCAATTGATGATGCAGTTGTACTCTTAAATGAAAATCAACCAGTATACGAACAATGGAGAAAGACTGGAGAAGATTTAGTAAGAAAAAGAAATGAAGTTAAAGACCTTCAAGATAAAGCAACTGAAACTGAATTTCCAAAATATGCAGCACAATTAGCTGACCTTGACAAGCAAGTAAGAGAAGCTAAAATAAATGAGACACATTATTTTGGAGTAGTTGAAACAACAAAACAGGCAATTCCAGTTCAACAGGGATCATATGAAGCACTTATGAATACTATTGAATCTTTGGAAGATATGAGAACAAGACTTGATAATAAAATAAGACAGGTTACAAAAGTCTATGCAGGCGCGCCTACAATAGTAAAGGTTCAGTTAAGAGTAAGAGGATTTTCCCAGATAGATAAGGGAGTTAATTATGCTACAACTAAAACTCTTGAGGTTTATGTCAATAATTCTAATGCAATTGGCAAAGAGAGAATGGACAGGGCTGAAAGAGAACTTGTTGAACCTGAAACTCTGTATGCAATACAGGAACTATTGAATTCTACAACTTCTTCAATTAGAGACAGAGAAGAAGCTAGAAAGGCAAATTATGCTGCCCCAAAATCTCCTTAAATTTAAATGGAATTTGGTTTTAAAATGATTTTTTTTAAACAAAATGGTAATCCAAAAAATAGATTTTTCAGAGTCAGCAGAAGAAAATATTAAGACATTGTCTTCTTCTGAAATAGCTTCACATTTATCAGGTCTTGAAACTCGTTTATCAAATCTTTCCACAATACTCACTGACCAGAAAGATGATTTTGTTGTGCCTTATATTGATATTATTAAAAATTCTATTTATGGTATTTTATTAAAACATCAAATGACTGGTAATGCTAGAATTGATTCTTCTTTTTCAATGATACCTAAGGAGTCTGGATATCCTGGAATGTCTGATTTTTTTCTTTTAGAAAAGAATCAACAGGAAGCTCGCGGGGTTTTAGATTCTATGCATAACAAAGACAAAATAATTGAAATGATTAGAAGGTCTGTTTTTGATGGAAGACCTGTTGATAATCTCCAGCTTCTTTTAAGAAGGCATAAATTTTATTCTGCTATTTGTGATGCAAACCTGCTTAAATCTCTTCATTTAAATGAATTAAAAGACCTTGGAGTTGATGAAGCTACGGGTAGAGAATGGTATAGCCTTGAGTGGAGTTGCCTTGAGCGAGGAGTCAATGTTCCAGTTTTATACAGGATGAGTTTTACTCAGGATAAAGTCAGCGATGGTCCTGGCTCAAAACTTCAAAGTTTTGTTTATCTTACACGTTCAGGAATACCTGATGTAAGGTCTTTTGCATCTTTAGTTGATAGAGAAGTTGTAGATGTACATCCTAAACTTGTAGAGAGATATGTAATCGGCCCTTTTTATGATAGATTTACTGATAATTCTCCTCAGATAAATGAAATATTAAATGGTTCTGAGGATTCATCAATTTTGAAATTTACTGTTGAAAAAGTTGCAAGTAATCCAAAAAGACTTAAGCATTATGGGACTTTTTGGGACAGACTTTTTGGAAGAAAAACTGAGATAGAAGTTTTTGATCCTGCTTTGTCTGAAACAAATATGATTGTTCCTTTTAGGCTTAAACAAAAACTTGGAAACTGTGATGAATATGGGAATCCATGCAAGGTTTATGGAATAACAAATGGAGGCGATATTATCGGTTAAATTATGGCAGAAGTCGGAGGAGCACATCCAATATCAAAAGATAGTCTTGAAGCGCATGTTAACAAAGTTAATCAGCATTTTTCTTCAATATACAGAGGAGTTAGCACTCCTCCTGAGAGTTTAGTTGAACTTGTAAAAGATATTGGAGGAGATAAAATGATAACCCCTCCTGAAGTTGCAAAAACTGTTGAAGTATTAAGAGAGGGATTTTCGCTTTATTATGAAATGTATTCTGTTCTTGAAAACAGAGTAAAGGCAGTTAATTCTGGAATCGATCAAAGAGAAAAAGATAATTTCTTATCTTCTTATTCTATGTTTGTAGCAGCATCACTTATTGGAACTGAGCTTGATTTAGTATTGGGGCAGGAAAGTCCTATTGAAGTTGAAAAACAGGAATTTAATTTTGAGAAAAGCCTTGATGAAACACTTAATGGTGTTCTTGCGAGATATTATTCAGTTGTAAACATGGGTAAAAGAAATAAATTTTTTAAAAAAGGAATGGATTTTGCAAAAGGAAGTCTTGGATTTTTTAATGTTTTAAGAGACGAAGCACTATCAAAAAAAGCTTCATTTAATCCTAAACTTGTGGATTTAGTCAAAGATGCTACTTTTATTATTGCAGATAGGTTTACAATAAAAGGTTTTGAAGCTAGTTATGAGGAAAAAGTAAAAGTCAAAGGGTCAGACTTTGTTCAAGTAGAACCTTACGAGGTTGCTGGAAATGTTCTTGCTAAAACCGAAATGTTAAGAGACATGGACAGGCTTTCACTTTATGATCATGTTATCAAAAAAAATCCGGTTAGCGAGGTAGGAGGATTATCCTGGAGCGTAATACTTGTAGGACTTCCTGGAACTGGAAAAACCACTTTAGTTAATTGTGCTAGAACAAGATTATATCGTAGATGTGAACAAAGAACTGAACTTTTAAAACAAGTTAATGGTGGAAAATTTACCTGTGATTGGAATGATTTTCGTCCATCAGATGTAAAAGATAAGATGTATGGTGAAACTCCTAAGAAAATGGATGAACTCGAAAACAGAACTAGAAGAGCAGATAGACTCAATATTGTATTTTATGATGATATTGACCTTGTTGGAGAAATGAGCAGAGATTCTGGTTCAACAGGGGGTGCTGATAAAGATATTTTGATTGGTCTGATGAGAATTTTGGCAGGTTCAGATACAACCCTTAGAAAAAGGGGAGCAGTACAACATATTGCTGCAACAAATGCTCCGTTAAGCATGGATCCAGCATTACTTCAAAGATTTGTTTCTCAATATGAAGCAGATGGACCAACTGAATGGTATGATTTTGCAGATATAATTAATAAAAAACTTGGAACATTTATGGAAAAAGGAATTATTCGGGTTGGTCCTGGCAAAGGTTATACTCCCTTTGAAATGAGAAAAGGAGAATCTGGATATGAAAAGCCTAAAGATAAAGGCATTTTAAAATCAATTGGAGAAATCGGAAGTATGTTTAAATCAGGAGTTACTCTTAGAAATTTAGGGGAATTGTGCAAGGAAATGAGGGACAAGAATCCTAGATTCACTGGAAGAGCTATAGATGCAGTTTCTGAAGCTATAATGAAAAGAATAAATGATTATGATATTCCAGAAGAATGGTATACTGATGGAAAAGCATTCTTCTTTAGACCTTATGAAGAAAGAGTAAAGATTTTGGTATCTAAATGTCAGGTAGTTGAAGGAGAGGTTCTTGTTGATGAATTAAACAGATATTTTGGAACTGAAGAAAGATTTGCACAAGACAAATTTAATAAAGATGTTGAAAGAGTAGTTTATGATACCAGAGTAAGAGCGGCTGCTGCTGTTGCTTTAAAGCAACAGACTGGAGGCCAATAATGACAAGCATAGTTATTCCTGAAAAGGATTTGGACCTCGAAAAACTTGGATTAATTAACCAAGGTTTATTTCATGTAGAAGGAGAACTTGCACAAAGATATAATTCAGTTTTAAGAAATGCTTTTGGTTTTGAAAGTGAACTTGATTCATTTCGGGTTGATAAAAGAGGACTTTCTCCTGAAGTTTGTGATTATTTGAAAGCAAGATATCCAGACAAGCTTGAATTCGGAGAAAATTATCTTAATATTGGTTCAGCAAACAGATTCATGGTTGTTGTTTCACCTGAACAAGCGCAAGCACCTTTGATTGCATCTCAAAGTTCTTATGAAGATGGTTTGTTTAATGAAGTTTACAGACAAGCAAGACATACTATTGAGGATTTGACACAGTCTGATGCTCTATTTGGAGAGCTTGAAAATGGTATAACTGTTTTTCATTCACCTTATGATCTCATGCAAATGAGAACTGTAAGAATAACACTTGACACTTTGGATGGAGTTAGTAATTTAATGCAACAACTTAAAGATATGTCTGACAAGCTTGGAGAACAAACTAATGGAGTAGATAATGCACTTGATAATGATTATATTTCTAAAATGAGGGGGCTTGTTGAAAGAGTTGGAAATGTTGAACTTAGAAATGTATCTGATATTTTTCCAATCAAAAAAGAAGTTCATTGTTTTTATGTTGAATTTTTTAAAGGAGTGCACTGCCTTAGAAATTTCAAAAATGATAATAATACTAATGCCATTTATGTTATTCATCATCAAGAAGAAGTAAGGGATTTTGGAAGCGAGGTAATTGTACTTGACCTTCATGATAAAGATTTGCTTAAAACCCTTCATAAATATAAATTTTTAAAATATGATACTGCACTTGTTCCCCAAAGAATTTCTGAACTTGAAAATGAAGTATTACTGGCTAATGGGGTTGATGTTGTTGGCCTTGCCTCTCCTACCAGAAAAAGAAAATTAAAAGAATATGCTGACCCTGAAGCAGGAAAATTTCCAGAATCATGGAGAGAACTTAGAGAAATTGCAGGACTTATTGAAACTAGTGGTGCTGAAGCTGAAGAAGTATTAAAACATAGAAGTTATGAAACAAGACTTAAACTTTCAGTTGCTGCAAGAAAACCTGAAATTATTAATCATATGCTTGCTGAAATAGATCCTACTGATGTTGTTCGAGTGTATAATTCTAATCCAAGAAAATTCAGAACTGAATTTTCCAGTCTCCCTTTAAACAGGCAGAGATATGTTGCTCATCAAATTTTAAGTTCCTTGAAAGGAGGTAGAAAGTAAGATGAATTATTATATTAATGACTTTGGTATTCATTTTCTTGGAGGTCTTGGACTTTCGGGAGTTGACAGACTCTTTTCAAAAGATTCAAAAAGACATACTGAACAAAGAATAGAAGACAAGGTTGCAGAAGTTGAAGCTTTGACTTATCTTGAAAAGCATGATTCACAAACTGACAGTTCAGATGAATATGCAAATGCTGTTGACAAAGCAAGAGATTTTTTTGAAAGAACAGGTGTCTATACTACTAAGAAATCTTTCCTTGAAAAAACTATAGATACAGCTAAGTCTTTTAGAACAACTGCAAATGAAAGGTTGAACAACCTTCCTGCTGGAAAGACACTTGCTTTTGCATATGCTGTTGAATTAACAGGAGATGTTGGCGTTCTCATTTCAAGTGTGACTACAGGAGTTGGAAATGTTGTTTCTGCTTTTGGAGAAACTACTTATGAAGGTTTTGCAGCATTTTTAGGAATTCAAACTGGAAAACTTCTTTTGGCTGGAAAAGATTATTGCCTTAGGTCAAGAGATGAAAAAGACCTTGACAATATGGCAAAAGAACTCACTAGTAATGGAAAACTTCTTGAAGCTGTAAGAAATTATTCCCCTGCTCAAAGACTTGAAAGAAAAGTTTTAGAAGAAAGTTCTTCTCCAGTATTAAGCGCTGACGACAGTCTTCCTATAGATAGTGATGATGTTTCTCAACAGAAACCTGCTTCTTATGATGCAAGTCAAATTGGAGCAAGAGTTGGAGAAACATTAACTGATGTAGCTGAAGGAGTTACCAATGCTGTAAGTTCAGGACTGAATGCTATTAAAAATAGAATTGAATCTAGGAGACAAGCTAGTGAAGAAGCTGAAGAAAGAAGAAAGGCTGACCTTAGAGACAAATTCGACAAATTTTAATCAGAGGAACTTAAAAAACCTAAAATGGAACAAGAAAGCATTAGCGATAGACTTGAAAGAATAAAAGCAAATAGAGAAAAACCTCTAGAAGATAGAGTTGGAACTAGGTGGGATAATCTTAAGAGAAAGCTCATTAAATGGACAGGAATAGGCGCATTACTTGTAACACCTATTGCAGGATATTTTGTTTTAGACTATTCTACTAAAAGAAATGATTATCCAATAAGAAATACTATTGTTAATACAAGATATAAGGTAGATGTCGCAGGCAATAAAGAAAAAAGAGCAGCTGAAAAATCAGACAGAGAAACAGTAATTAAATATCATGAAGGAGGAAGTATTGAAAGTAAGCTTGGTATACAAGTAGCTGAAACAAAAAGAGACATAAGAGGAAATATTGAAAATTATTCTATGTATAATGAGGAAAATGCAAGAGTTATTAGGTCTGCTTTAAAAAATGAAAGATTTCAAGCAGGATGGAGACTAGGTGGAGCAACAACCTACAAAGAACAATTTTCAGATATTTCCGATATGGTAGTTCCATTAAAACCCAATATGTCCAGAAAATATATGTTATATAAGGTTGATCCTGAAAGAGGATTTAAACAAAATGATATTGATGTTGTTGAGTTTCCAATCGAAAGAGGACTTAGTGAAAACGAACCAGGAATAATTGAAGAAAGAAAAGATGAAAAGGGAAACACTGTAAGAGATGTCAGAGTTATGGTTAATAGACTTGTTGAATCCAGAAATCTTTTGGGATTTCTTTATGGAAGTCATTATAGGTCTGGAACTCTTCTTCAGGATTTTTTAAGCACTCCTCAAAATAAAAAACTTGCACAAGAATTTTTAGAAAAAACCCAAGTCCTTGATAATGAGGAATCAACAGGAACACTCAAAAGAGAAGAATTAGTTAACAGACTTCTTGCTATTGAGCAGGAAATGGACAGAGAAACTATTTATTCAAGCTCTGAAGATGGTTTTTTTAAAATATTGCCTCAGGGAAGCACAATTTATCTTGGTGAAGACCCTTCTTTTTTAAAAAGAGCAAAGCATTATTGGCTTGGACCTACAAGAAATGAAAGCAATAGACTAAGAGTTGATAATAGCTGGGATTTTTTCCCATTTGGACTCTCTCCTGGAAATTATCCTTTAGTTGATTCAATTCCTTTTGGCAGTGGAAGAGACAGGTCTTATCCTTTTGACAAGTATAATAATGGCGGGTATACTTTAAGAGATAAATTTGGAGATATAGCAAAAATAGAATTTAAAGATTTTTGGTTTAATTATGGGCAGGATGTTGTTTATAATTATTATTTTGATTTAAACGGAGATGGAGTTCTTGATAAGGAAAAAGAATTAATTGGAAAAGTATTATGCACTCCGACTCATGATGAAAAAGCAGAAATTGAAAGACTTGCTGCAGGAATTATTCCTGAAAATGATTTGACATTTACTACTTTATTTTCATTTATGGCTCCTGACAAGGATATGAAAAAGGGATGGGATTATTTCAAACTTTGTGCTTATACTGAATCTATAATGGCTGATGCAGTTAGAAGGGGATATGGTCAGCATTCTCTTCTTGGAATAATTAATGATCAAAGGAGTGATGAAATGCTTAGAAGAGAACCCAGTATTGAAAATATAAGCAGAGCACTTACTACTGAGTCAATTCTTGTTGCAAAACATGATATTATCAGAGTTTTAAATGCCGCTAAAAGGCCTTACTGCGAAGAATATGCAACTAAGTGGGGAATTCATGATGAGTTTAAAGGAGAATATTCGTCTTCTCCTCAACTTAAGGAAAAAACAGAACTTGGTGCATTGCCCTGGCTTCTTATTTATGCAGGGATTGGATATGGAACTTATCGTGGACTTAAAAGTTATATTAGGTCTAAAAGAAACAGAAAAAATGAAAAACCAATTTCAGACAGACTTCTTAAAATAAAGGAGGAAAATTAAGATGGAAGAATATAGACTTGCTATAAGTCGCGGAGATTTACATCAAGTCCAGGATTATTCTGAACTTCAAACTCTTGTTAATCAGGTCTTAATTGTAGATATTCTTAATTCTGATCCTTATACTCAAGGAAGGGTTGTTTTTGGAGAAAAGTTAGTTGGTCTTATGCTTCATGCAAATCCTCCAACTGTTTTTGGAGTAAGATTTAAAGAGGATTTAAATGGAAAACATCTTATTGCAAGCGAAAGATATAGAAGGCTTAATTATTCTCCAGAACAATTAGCATTAACTCCTGATGATTTTGCACAAAGAAATATAAGATCAATTTTTGACACTAACAGAGAATTTTTAACTTCTTATCATCTGAAAGGAGTTATTGATACACAAGACTAAAATGATCCTTCAATCAAAACTAAAAACAGCAGATAAAGTGCATCCAGCTTTAAAATCTTTAGCTGAGAAATATTCTGGAGAAGTTAATATTGATTTTCTTTTTAGAAAAGAGAATCAGGACAGAATTGCTTTAAATCTTGTTTCTGAAGCCACTGGAGAAAAAAGAACTATTGGAATTTCTCCTAGGTCAGCTACACTTGCTAGAAGTCATTCATTTTTAACCAGCATAACTTCTGAAGTTGTTTCTGAAGAAGTTTATCAGTATTTTGTAGAGTTTGGTTATTCAATTTCTGGAGGCAAAAAAATTCGTAATATATTATTAAGGTCAGGTCTTGAAGATGTTGATTGTCAGAGAACTGGAATTTTGCAATTAGAACATATTGCAACTGATTTAAGAAAAGTATATGGCCTTTCTTATACTCCTCATATTTATAATGATGGAATTTTTTGGAAATAGAAAAATTTATGCTTAATGTTATGAAGGTTACCTACCTATGGAAGATAATACTTTTTGGATTTATATTTAAAATTGTAAAGGCTTATCTTCCACCCCCACCGCCACCACCTACTCCTCCTGCGCCTGCTCCACTAAAACCTCCACTTCCTGCTGAAGAACTGGCAAATGAAAAAGAAGCTGCGTTAACTCCTGTATAAAAATTATATTTTTTTTCATTAATTATTCCTTCATTTCTTAATTCTTTTAAGACTTCCTTTGACACTCCAAGTGCAGTTGCATAGACAAGATATTTTTCCCAAAGAACAACTCCTTTAAACTTAGTCTCTCTCATTGCTGGAGAGCCTTTTAACCATCTTTTGAATGATTGCCATTCTAGATATTCTTTATAAAAATTTCCCTTATATTTAATTAAAAGTGAAGTTGTTGTGGCAATAATCAATACAACAACTAATGTTATAATTGATAATGAAAAAAGTCCAATAAGCATTAATGGAAGTGAAATAAACATCAAAATTATCATTGAAACAGTAAAAAATATTATTCCTGCTTTTTCTAGATATTTTTTTGAATTATTATCTAGAAGTTTTTGAAAATCTTTATATTTTTCAATTAAATCAAGTTTGGTAGAGTAAGATTTTGCAGATTTATTTAAGTTAAAATAATTATCTAGAATTTCATCTTTTGGACATGATTCTTTTAGTGATTTTAGAATTCCTAAGAATTTCTTTTCCACATTATCTAGCTTTCCTGCTTTTTCTTCATTTATCTTAATTAAGAGGTTATTTCCAAAAAACTTTTTAATTAATTTTAAATCAATAATTTTTCTTCTATAAAATTCAAAAAGCATTGTTGAAAAAAAGTTTGAATCTACTTTTCCAAAAGGAGGATTAAAAAAACTTGCTACTTCCCAAGGTTCCCTATTTGTTGGATTTTGGCTCAGTTGACTTGGAACACTTGGCTCTGTTAATTCTTTTCCAAAAAAATACCAGGAACAAAAAAATAATAGTGCTGGAAGAAGATGTGCAAGCATTATTCCTATTATAAGTAATATGATAGTCAATTCACTGAGCTTTTTATTTTCTTTTGAATCATATTCAAAATCAGGTTTTTCTATAATCTTATAATTAGCAGTATCTCCTGTATAAGGAATGTAGATTATTGCATATTCATTTGAAAGATATTTTGAATTATAAACTGCTTCACCTGTTATGAATAAGTTATTGTTGACAGTTAAGGATTTATGAGAGTTTCTTCCATATGCAATAAATTTAATATAATATTTTCCATTTATCTTAAAAAGATTTTCTGGATTAACTAGGAAGTCTGAAGAAATTTGATAGTCTTTATTTTTCTCAAATCCATATATGTCGCCAAATGTGCATCCATATTCATTATTTTCTGTATTATCAGGACATGAAACTTTTTTTGTAAAATCAGGGCTGCTATAACAATCTCCTGAGATTCTAAAGTAAGGTGTTCCAAAAGCACACTCTACTGACTCTACTGAAACTGAATTTGTTCTTGGACTATCTCTAGTAGTGACTTTTGATTCAAAATTTCTAAATAATGTATGATAAGATTTATCTGTCTGAAAATTTAATGTTTCCTTTATATGTGTTCCATTAATATTAAGCTCAGATTTATCAAAATTAAATTCATTATAAGTTGAAATACTTTTTCCAGATAAAATCGCAACATATGCAGTTGAAGTTACTATTCCTATTATTATTCCTGAAATCAAAATTATTATTGTAATTATTATTGCAAGATTTCTTTCTTTCATATATTATTAATTGCAGGCTAGTTTAAATAATTTAAGTTCTTAGTTATAATCTAGAATAATATGAAAAATAGCTTTAGCGAGAAATGTTATTTGCTCATCCAGAGAGTTCCTTTTGGAAAGGTTGTGACTTACAAAAGCCTTGCTAGCAAGTTGAATTCTAAAGCTTATAGGGCTGTTGGAAATGCAATGAATAAAAATAAAACTTTAATTAAAATTCCTTGCCATAGGGTCATTCGAAGTAATGGCCAAGTAGGGGAATATGTTCTTGGAAAGAAAAAGAAAATAGAGTTACTTCAAAAAGAAGGAATTAAAATTGTTAATGGAAAGATTAATCTAAAAGAATATGAATTTAAGTTTAGATAAAGTTATTTTTGTAAGATTAGTTCTAATATTTTATGCGTGTGCTCTATTGGAAGTGTGTCCTTTCTTGAGATTATTTCTTTTTTTATTATTTTAAAGTTTGAGACAAGTTTTGTTATTTCTTTTTTGGAATCCTTATGGTCTATTCTCCCGGATTTATCTTTTATTTCCAAGTTAAAATGAATAAAAAGATAACCTCCTTTTTTTAAGGTCCTATAAAATTCGCTTATTGCCTTCTCTTTTTTTGTGTAATGGATTACATTAATGCAGAAAAATGAATCAATAGAGTTATTCTTAAATTTAAGATTTTCAATATTTTGAACTTCAAATTTCAGCTGAGGAAATTCTTTTTTTGCAAGTTTTATCTCTTTTTTTGAATAATCAATTCCAAGAGCATTTAATTTATTAAGATAGAATATATGAGTATCTTTGCCATTACCACATCCGGCATCAACAATGTTTTTTATTCTTTTTGACTTTAAAAACTTTGAAAATTTCTCAGAATAAGTTATTGGATTGTTTTTCCAATGTTCTCCATTTGAGTATTTGTTGAATAGTTCCTGTGATTCCATTAGTCTTCTTTTTCTGCTTTAATTGCCTTTGGAGCTTCACCACCATGCCAGGTGAATCTTGGTCTTATTCTTACTGGATAAAGTCTTTCTGAATTATCATCAAGTATTATTGCAGAACCTTTTAATTCTGGAAGAGAATTCATTGATTTTGTGATACCTTCCATTAAGTATGACTGCATCATTGTATTAAGTGCAGTAAGGTCATCTTTATTTGTAAGTCTGTGGGAAATTACAATATCTGACTGTGTCATGACATCTCTATGAATAACTCCTGGCTGCTGGGTAGCGAGCACCATTGAAATTCCTGGCTGCCTTCCTTCCCTTAAGAGTTGAATAAGAGCATTTGTTGCAGGAGTTTTATCATTCATCGGAAGAAACTCATGGGCTTCATCCAAGAATAACCAGACAAGCGGCATTTCTTTTTTTTCTTCATAAGATGAATTTAATCTATGATGGATTGATTCTATTTCTTCTTTTTTTCTTGCAAGTATTCTCTGGTCAAATAGTTTTCTTGAAATAAGTCCTATTATTAGTCCCCTTACATTGAATATTGCAACAGAAGAATAAATTGAAAGATCAAGTACAGTTGTTATTCCTGCAGTTACTAGTTCATCTATTGTTGTTGCCTTTTCATTTTTATTTGCAAAGACTTTCCAGGATTTTGCTGCCTCAAAAAGTGCAATTGTGGACTTTTTTGTTTTTTCATCTGCTTCTGGGTATTGTTTTATTTTTTCAATTATATCATCTAGGTCGAAGTTTTTTTTGGTTCTTAATTCTGAAACTGTTTTTTGAATAAGTACTGAATTTTGAGAAATCATCTTAAGTTCAAAAATAGACAGCCAGTCTTCTATTTCAAGTTCAGATGCAGCAAGTGCAAATTTTCTGTCTACTGGAATTCCTCTTTTTTCATATTCATCATAATAACCTGCAGGAACCCAGACAATTACAGGAAGGTTCTGAGATTTTAACTCCCAATCTTCGAGCAAATCCAGTTCTTTTTCATTTTTGAATTTCATTGTCCAGAAGATTCCCATAGTGTCAAAAATTATTGGGGCAATATTTTTTCTTGCTTCTTCGGGAAGATTGGAAAGTTCCTCTGCCAAGACTCCTATTGTGTAAGATTTTCCTCCACCTCTTTTTCCAGCTATTAAAATTACATGAGTTCTTGCTATATCCAGCCAAATCTTATTTGACAAAGAAGTATAATTTCCCATGGTTACATAACCTTTACCAATATAGACTAAACCTCTTTTGCCAAACTGCTTTTTATCATACTTGTCTCTTCCTATTATAATATCATATGGCATTTTGAAATCTCTTTTTTATTATGAGTATAAACTGTCTGTTGTTTTTAATTGTTTTCGTTATCCAGAATATAGAATAATCAAATTTGAATTTCCAGATAGACTCAAAATTCGTAACATTTAAAAAGGCTTGAATTCTAAAAGAAGAATGGAAGAATCTAATCAAGAACAAAAAACAGAACCTAAGAAAAGGAATGATTGGAAAATTTTTAGTGCTATACTTGGAGCTGTTGTTATAATTCTATTAATAGTTATGATTTACCCAAGAATTACTGGAAATGTTGTTCTTTCAGGAGATAATGCTGGAACAAAGATAGTTGATTTTTTAAACGGACAGACTGGTGGTGGAGTAACTTATGTTTCTTCTACTGATAAAGGAAATGTATATGAAGTGCTTGTTGCTTATAATGGACAAGAAATTCCTGTTTATGTCACAAAAGATGGACAATATTTTGTTCAAAGCCTAGTACCAATAACTGATATTAATTCTACTGATACTCCTACTACTAATACTCCTAAAGAAGTTCCTAAAACAGCTAAACCTGTTGTTGATGCTTATATATTCTCATATTGTCCTTATGGATTACAATTTGAAAAAGGATTACAACCTGTTTATGATTTACTAAAGAACAAAGCGGATATTAACATTGTTGCAATCGGTGCAATGCATGGTGACTTTGAAAGAACTGAAACATTAAGACAAATATGCGTAGAAAAAGTTTATGGAAAAGACAAGTTATGGAGTTATCTTAAAACATTCAATACAGACACTGCTATTGGTGCTTGTAATGGTGAGGCAACATGTGTTAATCCTTTAATTGAAAAAATATACTCAGCTAATGGAATTGATAAAGCTAAGATTGAAAGCTGTATGAAGACAGATGCTCCTGCTATTTATGATGCTCAAGGAAAGAAAGCTCAGGCTCTTGGAATTAGCGGTTCACCTACTTTTGTTATAAATGGAGTGCAAGTACAGGTTGATAGAACTCCTGAAGCAATAAAAACTGCTGTTTGTAATGCTTTTACTACTGCTCCAAGTGAATGTTCAAAGACTCTTTCAACTTCAGCATTAACTGCTGGATTTGGTGCTTCTGCAGGT
>Ga0172381_10001104_pt1 | contig 32987 bp, 40 predicted proteins | sample Leawel6488metaG_FD_119754 | JGI IMG/M metagenome (GOLD analysis project Ga0172381, IMG submission 119754) | Leachate microbial communities from a municipal landfill in Southern Ontario, Canada - Leachate well 64-88 metaG | ecosystem: Engineered > Solid waste > Landfill > Unclassified | place... | reverse complement strand
GTAAAAACCGTGTGACAACCAGTCTTCGATTCCTCTGATTCTAAAAATTTTAGGGTGGACTTTGTGACTCATTTTTTTATTTCTTCTTTGTTATTGTTTTCTTTACTTTTTTCTCAACTTTCTCTTCAACTACTTTTTCTTCTTTCTTGGTTACTCCTTTCTTTTCTTTCTTTGTCTTCTTAACATCTTCTCTCTTCGTGTCTAAAACTAATGTTACGTGAGATGTTCTTTTCTTTACAATCTCTCCTCTTCCTCTTGATTTGGGTAGAACTCTCTTTCCAGCTGGACCTTCATTAACTATAATCTTAGAAATAAATAGATCAGTTGCAGAAACATTAGCAGTTGCTTTAGCATTCGTAAGAGCTGAATTCAATAATTTCAATATTGGATCACAAGCTTTCTTAACTGTGAAACTCAAAATCACTTGGGCTTCTTCTGCCGTCTTTCCTCTTACCAAGTCAGCAACTAATCTTGCTTTTCTTGGAGCGATATGTAAATGATTTAATTCAACTTTAAATGCCATATTATTTTACTTTAGCTGGGGCCACAGGTGCTGCGGCTCCTTTTTCTGTTTCCTTAGCTGCTTTTCCTCCATGTCTTAAAAATTTAGTTGTTGGAGAAAATTCTCCCAACTTGTGACCAACCATTTCTTCATTAACTTTTACTTGAAGAAAGTCTTTTCCATTGTGTACACCAAAAGTGAAGCCGATCATTTCGGGGGTAATAGTACAAGCTCTTGACCATGTCTTAATGGCGGCCGTTTCGCTTGGTTTCTTTCCTGCAATCTTTTTAGTGACGTTTGGATCGATATATGGTCCTTTTTTTAGACTTCTTGACATATAATTTTATTTTCTCTTCTTCTTAACTCTTCTTTGAATAATTAACTTTGCTGTCCATTTGTTCTTCTTTCTAGTCTTAACTCCTAATGCGGGCTTTCCCCAAGGAGTCTTTGGATGCTTCAAACCAATTCCTGTTCTACATTCTCCACCTCCATGAGGGTGGTCGCAAGGATTCATAACTGAACCTCTAACGTGTGGTCTGATTCCTTTCTTTCTGGTTTTTCCTGCTTTTGACCAATTGATGAATCTGTATTCAGAATTTGAAACCTTTCCAATTGAAGCAAAACATTCTCCCGGAATCTTTCTGATTTCTGAAGAAGGCATCTTGATATTAGCATAACCACCTTCATAGTTCTGCAATACGGCAGCTGATCCAGCTGATCTGACTAATATTCCGCCTCTTCCTGGTTCCAATTCAATATTATAGATGATACTTCCTTCTGGGATATTTTTCAACCTCATTCTGTTTCCAATATTAGCTTCAGCTTTTTCGCTAAAAATAATCTTGTCTCCGGCCTTCAATCCTTCAGGAGCAACAATATATTTCTTTTCCTTGTCTTCATATTGAATTAAAGCTAAGAATGCATTTCTGTTAGGGTCATATTCTAAGGCCATAACTTCTGCTGGCATATCCATTTTTTTCTGCCCGAACTCAACCAGCCTTAAAAGCTTTCTTGCTCCACCTCCTTTTTGCCAAGAAGTAATTCTACCATTACTTCCCCTTCCTCCAGTCTTCTTAACTCTTACTAGAAGATTTTTTTCTGGCTTCTTCTTAGATAAAAGAAGTAGGTTTTTAATTTTTAGCGTTTTTCTTTGCATATTATTGTCCTACAATTTCAATTTTTTGACCTTCTTTAATCTTTACAATGGCTTTCTTAAAACCATTTCTAAATCCTATTTTTCTTCCTTTTACCATTTTCTTTCTAGGAATATTGATTGTCCTTGTTTGAATAACATCAACCTTGTATTTTGCTTCGATTGCATTCTTAATTTCAACTTTGTTAGCATCGCTAGCAACATGGAAAACATAAAAGTTTCCTGTTTCAGACATATTGACTGCTTTTTCAGTAATGCAAGGTGACTTCAAAATGCTTTTAAAAGTTGTCAAAGTTTCCTTGTTCTCTTTCTTAACAGTTTCTTTCTTTGCTTTCACTTCTTTTTCTTTTTTAAAAATGTTTATTGCCATACTAGTCTAAGAATGTTTTCTTAATCTCACTAATTCCCTCCTTGTCAGTTAATAAATACTTTGAAGAAACAACATCTAAACAATTTAAATCTTTTGCTTGGATAGTTGAAATCTTAGGTAAGTTTCTCATGGCTAAGATAGTGTTCTTATCTATTTTAGATAAAACTACTAAACAGCTTTGAGTGATTCCAATACTCTTCAATAGGTTTCTGGCTTCCTTTGTCTTGGCTTCTTTTAATTGCAATGTTTCAGCAACTACAAATAATCCTTCTCTAGCTTTATCAGACAAAGCAACGAATAAAGCCTTTCTCTTAATATTCTTAGGTAAAATCTTCTTAAAGTTTCTGTCTTTTGTTGGTCCATGAGAAACACCTCCACCAACCCAGATAGAAGATGTATTAGATCCACTTCTGGCACGTCCTGTTCCTTTCTGTTTCCAAGGTTTGATTCCACCTCCAGATACCTCCGCTCTTCCTTTGGCATGAGCAACAACACGTCTTCTATTTCCCATCTGAGAAACAACGACTTGATGAATCAAATCAGAGTTCATTGGAACTTCAAATATTTCTTTTGGTAAATCTGCCTTAACAGTTTTAATTTCTACCACTTCTTCTTTAATTTTTGTTGCTTTCTTTGCCATATGATTTATCCTCTAATTTCCAAAAGCGTTCCTCTTCTTCCAGGAATTGCTCCTTTAATCGCTATAATATTATCTTTCATGCTTACCTTTACTACTTCCAAGTTCTTAACACTAATTCTATCGCTTCCAGTTCTTCCAGGCATTTTTCTACCCTTAATAACTCTAGCTGGAATAGAACAACCAGTAGAACCTAATGTTCTATGTTCGTGCTTATTACCATGGGTTGCAGAAAGTTTTCCGGAAAATCCCCATCTCTTTACGCCTCCTTGGAATCCTTTTCCTTTAGATACTCCGGAAACCTTTATCATATCTCCTGGTTCAAATATACTTGCTGAAATTTTATCTCCTACTTTGTAAGAAGAAACATCTCCTTCAAATTCTTTCAAATGTCTGAATGGTGTCCCAGTCTTCATAATCTTCCTTTCAGGCAAAGATTCAAAACCAATCTTAATAGCTTCGTAACCGTCTTTTTCTTTTGTTTTAATCTGAACAACACCACATTCTCCAGTCTGAACTAGAGTAACGGGAACTACTGTTCCGTCCTCTTTGAAGACCTGACTCATTTCAATTTTTTTTCCTAATATGAATTTCATAACTTTACAAAAAAAAGACTGGATAACCAGCCTTAGAGACTAGTATTACCAAATATTCAATTACTTTTTTAATTTATATAAATCAATTATTTAATTAATTAACCTACATTATACTCTTGATCTCGGTATCCACTCCAGCAGGTAGAGTCAATGACTTTAACGACTCTACCACTTTCTGGTTAGGATTCAAAATATCAATAACCCTTTTGTGAATTCTCATTTCGAATTGCTCTCTGGCTGATTTGTGAACGAAAGTTGACCTGTTAACAGTAAACTTGTTTATCTCAATCGGCAAAGGAATCGGTCCGGCAATCTTAACTCCGCACCTAACCGCCATGTCAATAATCTGCTGGGCGCTTTTATCAATGACTTTGTGGTCATAGGCGCGAAGCTTGATTCTTAGCTTAGCTGTTACTTCCTTTTCAGTTTTTTTAAGGGCTGCTGACATCTTATTTTATTCTACTTTATAATCTTTGTTATAGTACCTGCTCCAACAGTCTTTCCACCTTCTCTGATAGCAAAACCTTGCTTTTCTTCTAGGGCTACAGGAACGATTAATTTAACTGTGACCTCAACAGTATCTCCAGGCATAACCATTTCTGTTCCAGCAGCTAAAATTACATCTCCAGTAATATCAGCTGTTCTGATAAAGAATTGTGGCTTGTATCCTGAGAAGAATGGAGTGTGTCTTCCGCCTTCTTCTTTTGTTAAGATATATATTTGAGCTGTAAATTCTGTATGAGGAGTAATTGTTCCTGGCTTAGCCAAAACTTGTCCTCTTTCAATATCTTCCTTTTTCAAACCTCTTAACAAAATACCAACGTTATCTCCGGCTTGGCCAGTTGATAATGATTTGTTGAACATTTCAACAGAAACTGCGGTTGATTTAGCTGTTGGTCTAATACCAATAACCTCAACTTCTTCGTTAGCATTAACAATACCTCTTTCAATTCTACCAGTAGCAACTGTACCTCTTCCTTCAATTGAGAAGACGTCTTCAATAGCCATCAAGAAAGGCTTAGCTGTATCTCTAACTGGTTCAGGAATATATGCATCTAATTTATCCATTAATTCTAAAACTTTCTGTACCCAAGGATCATCAACAGATGTACCTTCTAAGGCCTTTAAAGCTGAACCACGGATTACTGGAACCTCGTCTCCTGGGAAGCTGTATTTCTTTAATAATTGTCTGCATTCATCTTCAACTAGATCAATCATTTCTGCATCTTCAACCATATCGCATTTGTTTAAAAATACGATTACTGAAGGTAAACCTACTTGGTGAGCTAAAAGAATGTGCTCTCTTGTTTGAGGCATAGGACCATCAGTTGCTGCAACTACTAATATTGCTCCATCCATCTGGGCTGCACCGGTAATCATATTCTTAATGTAGTCAGCGTGGCCTGGACAATCAATGTGAGCATAGTGTCTCTTTTCTGTTTCATACTCCAAGTGAGCGATGTTAATAGTAACACCTCTTGCTTTTTCTTCAGGAGCTGAGTCAATCTGATCAACTGACTTCTCTGCTGTCTTGCCATTCTTCATAGCTAAACAGTGTAATATTGCCGCACTCAAAGTAGTTTTGCCGTGGTCAACGTGACCAATGGTTCCTACGTTCAAGTGAGGTTTTGTTCTTGTAAAAACTTCTGTTGCCATATTATTATATTATTTATTTTTTATTATTTTTATCCTCTCTTTTTTATCATTACGACTGACAATAAAAAAGAACGGATTAATTTGTAATTAACAAATCTATTCTAACGAAATTTCGAAAAAAGTCAATAACCACTAGAAAGGAAGGTCGTCAATCTTCAAAGATTCCACTTCAATTTCTCGTGGAATTTTGGAAGTTTGCTCATTCTTGATTTCGGCCTTTGCTTCTTTCTTGCTTCTATAATCTTCTAATTTCATGATTATTAAGGTTGGTCCGTTTTCATTAGCAAGAATTATTTTGCCCCCTTCTTCCTCTATTATCTTTTTTATCTCGTTTAGTTCCATATTATTTTCTCTTACCCTCTACTATCTCCTGGGCAACGTTTGCGGGAACCTTTTCGTAGTGATCAAACTCCATTGATGATGTTCCTCTTCCTTGAGTCAATGATCTTAATGAAGTAGTATAGCTGAACATTTCAGATAAAGGCACTTTAGCATAAACAACTTTTACTCCTGGCCTATCTTCTGTTTCTTCAATCTGACCTCTTCTCGCTGATACATCTCCAATAACATCTCCCAAGAAATCTGGTGGAACTACTACCTCTAATTTCATAATTGGTTCAAGTAAATGAGCACCAGCTTTCTTAGCTCCATCTTGTAAAGCCATTGAACCAGCAATTTTAAAGGCCATTTCTGAAGAATCTACTTCGTGGAATGAACCATCCCAGAGAATAACCTTCATGTCTACTAATGGGTATCCAGCAACAACTCCTTTTTCCATTGCTTCTTTGATTCCTTTTTCAATCGCAGGAATATATTCTCTAGGAATTGTACCTCCCTTAATCTCATTAACAAATTCAAATCCTTTTCCTCTTTCCAATGGTTCAAGCTTAATCTTAACATGACCATACTGACCTCTACCTCCAGTCTGCTTAACGTATTTGCATTCAGCATCAGCAGGTCTGTCAATTGTTTCCCTGTAAGATACTTGTGGTCTACCAACATTAGTTTCAACTCCGAACTCTCTCTTCAATCTGTCCACAATAATTTCCAAGTGTAATTCTCCCATACCTGACAAAACCATTTCACCGGATTCCTGATTAGTTTCCATTCTGAATGTTGGATCTTCTTCTTGTAGCTTCTTCAATGAAGCACCCATCTTTTCTTGATCTGCCTTCGCTTTCGGTTCTACTTGAATTGAGATAACCGGTTCAGGGAAAACAATCTTTTCCAAAACAATTGGTCCCGATTCATCACAAAGAGTGTGTCCAGTAGTTGTATTTTTCAATCCAACAAAAGCAACGATATCTCCGGCATATACTTCTTCTACTTCTTCTCTTTCATTAGAGTGCATACGAAGAATTCTACCAATTCTTTCTCTTTCTCCTGAAACAGTATTTAACAAATAGCCTCCTTTGTTGAAATGTCCTGAATAGGCACGAGCATAAGTCAATGTTCCAACAAAAGGATCAGTTGCAATCTTAAAAGCTAAGGCTGAGAAAGGTTCTTCATCCTTAGGATGTCTTTCTAATTTAATTTCTTCATCATTAGGATCAACTCCTTTAATAGCGGGAACGTCCAATGGACTTGGTAAATAATATACCACAGCATCCAAAACTAACTGGACTCCTTTGTTTCTTAAAGATGTTCCAATTAATACTGGAATTAATTTGTATTCAATAGTTGCTTTTCTCAAAGCTTTTCTTAAATCTTCTACTGAAATTTCTTCTTCGTTTAAATATCTTTCCATTAAAGCCTCGTCTTCGGCTACAATTTTTTCAACCATCTTGTGTCTCCATTTCTTAGCTTCTTCAAGAGAACCTTCAGGAATATCAAATTTAATAACATCCTTTCCCATTTCTCCTTCAAACTTAACAGCTTTCATTTCCATTAAATCAATAATAGCTGAAAAATCTTCTTCCTGTCCGATTGGATATTGAAGAGCAACGGCATTAATAGTTAATTTGTCCCAAATAGATTGCAAGCTCTTTTCGAAAGATGCACCCATTCTGTCTAACTTGTTAATAAAACAAACACGAGGAACGTGATATCTGTCAGCTTGTCTCCAAACAGTTTCTGATTGAGCTTCTACTCCAGCAACACCGTCAAAAACAACCACAGCGCCATCCAAGACTCTTAAACTTCTTTGTACTTCAGCAGTGAAGTCAATGTGTCCAGGAGTGTCGATAAGGTTGATTCTGTGTTCGTTTGATTTATCTTTCTTTAAGTAATCGCCAGGAGACCAGAAACAAGTAGTAGCAGCAGAAGTAATAGTAATACCTCTTTCTCTTTCTTGTTCCATCCAATCCATTATAGCTGCACCCTCATGAACCTCACCAATCTTGTGTGATATTCCAGTGTAAAACAAAACTCTCTCACTGGTTGTAGTTTTACCTGCATCAATGTGAGCAATAATTCCGATGTTTCTGTATTTTTCAATTGGATATTGGCGGCTCATAATATTTTTTATTTATACTTAGAACACAAAACCTATTTTAAGAAAAATAGGCTTGTGGATTAGATTACCATGCAAAGTGAGCAAATGCTCTATTGGCTTCAGCCATTTTGTGAGCGTTTTCTTTCTTTCTAACTGCGTTTCCTTTGTTTTCAGATGCTTCAATCAACTCATCAGCTAATTTGAATTTCATTGCTTTACCTTTTTTGTCGTTAGCTGAATTAATCATCCATTTCATAGCTAGACTCAATCTTCTATTTCCTTTAACTTCCATTGGAACTTGATAAGTAGCTCCTCCGACTCTTTTTGGTTTTACCTCTAAAACTGGAGAGACATTCTGAATAGCTAATCTAAAAACAGTCAAAGGATCTTTTTTAGTTTGTCCTTTGATTAAGTCAAAAGCACCATAAACTATTTTCTGGGCGATTGTTTTCTTCCCGTTACTCATTACTTGATTGATAAATTTAGCAACCATAATATCATTGTAAACTGAATCGGGCATTATAACTTTCTTTTTAAATTTAAGTCCTGTTGCCATATACTATTTTTTAACTGGTTTTTTAACTCCGTACGCACTTCTCTGTTGTTTTCTTCCTTCAACTCCTGAACAATCGAATCTGCCTCTTACAACGTGATATCTAACTCCTGGCAAATCTTTTACTCTGCCTCCTCTAATCATGACGATTGAGTGCTCTTGTAAGTTGTGTCCTTCTCCAGGAATATATGCTGTAACTTCGTTTCCGTTACTTAACTTTACCCTGCAAACTTTTCTCAAAGCTGAGTTAGGTTTTTTAGGTGTGGTAGTAAAAACTTTCAAACATACTCCTTTTTTAAAAGGTGCTTCGTACTCCTTGGGTCTATTCTTTAATGGATTAAATCCAAACGCAAGACCAGGAGTATTACTCTTAGCTTTTACTGTCTTTCTAGGTTTCTTAATTAATTGTCTAATTGTTGGCATATTTTGTATCAATAATAAATCGCAAGCGAAAATTCGCTTGTGATTAAATTATCAGATAAATAGTGAAATGTCAAATGAATATAAGCAAAGCCGACTGGTTTAGGTCGGGCTTTAAAAAATTAATGTTTAGTGTCCACAAGACTGTCGATAGTTTTTTGATTTCCTTTGATTTGTTTCTGCATCTCAACCAACTTTTTGTCTACGGCTGAGAGAGCATCATCCATAACAATGAGGAATGTTGCAAATCTCGGATCAAATGGATTTTTTGAGAACTCCTTAAGGAATCTTATTGCAAACTCCTCTCCAGATTCTTCGTAGATTACATCCAGCAATCCTCCGCAACATCTTTCCACCATCTGATGACCTAGGAAAACATCTATTGTTAAGGTTTCCGCATCGGGACCATCAGATTCACAGTTTGTTCCACATATCTCACAATACGCAGTTTCAGTTCCCATATGGCGGTTATTCCAGGGATACTCACTGCCTCCAAAAGGTTTTTCTAGAAATGGTTTTTTGTCCACAAAACTCAACTCCTTTTTAAACACCTTCTTTAAAAAAATAAAAGGACACTTGCCTATAAATATTGAGGCACACCAATAATAACTCATAACTAATCAGCAGTCAATTAATATTATACAGCCATTATTGTGCCGTCCATCCCCCATCAACATACAAAATATTTCCAGTTACATATTTTGAATCTTCAGAGGCTAAATACAGAGCAGCATTAGCAATATCATCTGGCTCCCCCAAATATCCCAAAGGAGTCATCTCTTCAAGGAACTTTCTTGTTGCTTCATCTTCCTGCACTCCTTTTGTCATATTGGTTTTTATAAATCCAGGAGCAATAGAATTAACACGAATTCCTAATTTAGATAATTCAACAGCGCTTGCTTTAGTCAACTGATTAACTCCCCCTTTTGCAGCACAGTAAGAGATGGCTCCATTAAAACCAACAGCACCTAGAATAGAAGCCATGTTAACAATCGAGCCTTTAATTCCCTTTTCTTTCATTACTTTTCCCGCTGCACGGATTCCATAAAATACTCCCGATAAATTAATCTCTATTGTCTTGTGCCAAACATCGTCAGAGGTGGTTAATATGTCTCCCAAGCTCCCGATTCCAGCATTGTTAATCATAATGTCTACTTTCCCAAATTTATCAACACAAGCTTGAATAAGACCATCTACTTCATTTGATTTAGAAACATCGCATTTAACAAAAATCGCTTTATCGCTAAAACGGCTAATGTCAGATTCAACAACATCAGAAAATACAACTGAAGCGCCCTCTAAAACAAACTTTTCAGCAATAGCTTTTCCTATTCCTGAAGAAGCTCCCGTTACAATCGCTACCTTATTTTCTAATTTCATGTTTTTAAATTTTATCTTTATGTTTTTATTATATCATTTTAATAAAATAAAAAAAGAAGGGTTTTAAAAATATCCCTTCATATAAATTCTTCGTCGAGGATATTCTCCTCTAATACAAGCCTCAGCATTAAAATAAATCCCAACACAATGGACGGAAGACTCCACCATCCTGGAATCCAGAAAAACGGGCCGAGAGGCGTGAATAGTGCTGCACAAATCAACAGCAATATTATGATTATTATAGACAGATTAGAGGAAAATTCTTCCCGATCCCATATTAATGCACCTATCAGGATATCTAGGAGACACCAGGCACACATAACAATGAACAAAATGAACGCTGTTGCTGGTACTATTAAGAAAAGCCACAGCGGATTCCCGAACACCGTCGCTCCGATAATCGTGGTAAGAATAAGTGCTCCCACGAAAGCTTCAAAGAATTCGTTTCTTCTTACCCACATCGTAATCACCCACGTGATTAAACAAAATATAAATTAATACTATCTCAATGTCAAGGTTTAGAATAAAAAAGGCTGAATATTTTGATATATTCAGCATAGTGCGCTTAATCGATTAATAAGTTATTGCCGATTCTATTGTAGTAGGCTGCTTCATGTAGAGAACTTAGACTATCTACGGCACAGTGAAGAGAAGCACACTGATCTATGTCCCTAACAATTATACAATTGTTGGGGGTCAAGACTTCTCGATATAGCATTCTGGTAATACAAATCTTGTTGGATTGCCAGGCAAAAATATTGCGAGACCGCCAGTCTGAACAGACTTCGACATAACCAACACCGCTCTCATCTTGACCAAGATACATAATTTGAACCCTTTGGAAACAGGGTGGCTCATCATTAAAGGGATCTTTCTTTCCGTCCCATGTTGTAGCTTGAGTTCGATTCGAGCTAATTTGGGCATTAATTTGTATTGCCAAATTTTCTCTCATACCATCCAGTTGTTTATCAAGACGCCCCCGATAAATATATTTAAACTTATGCTGATCACCTTCAGGAAGACTATTCCAGTATTCTGTATATTCTGGCGTAAGCTGCTGGCAATATTCCTCCAACTTCTTAGGGGTCCAAGGAAATTTGGGATGCATATCCCCATTTTTCATTTGAATAAGAGCCTTACCCGTCATAATAATCGTTTGACGGGTGTCCATTATCTTTTTCCTTTCAATATTTTTTGGGTTATCTTCTTTAGGACCGCCTATTTCTCTCGACACACCAGATTCATCGATAAAAACAGCTGCTCTTTGCCACGCTTTCAGAAAACTCGTTTCTTCAATGACATTAATCTTGGGTAACTCATTCATCATGATTAACACAACTCCTTTAAATTTTGAAAGGACTGTTCCTTCCAAACATAAAATATAACAAAGAATTATTTTAGTCAACTTTTCATTTTTCTAAAATAAAAAAGAAGGGCATTTGTAAAAATTATCCCTTCATATCTTCTCTTGCCATATCAGACAAGATTGCCAGAGCAATTAATAATAATATTTGTTGTCCTGGATTATCCATATTGTGGCAAGAAAACTCTCTTCCTTTTCCCACTTCCCAGCCTCCTTCTGGGAAAATCCCGCAGGCATCTCCAGGGACACTGATAACCAGCCAAGATCCCTTGCCAATATAGGCTTGGAAACCATATCCTTCCTCGTTTTTATAAATATGAGAATAGACGTTTTCCATTTCTTTAATAACTTCATCAAATTGATGATTATGATTCCCTAAAGAATTCAACCAATTACAGAAGTCTATCCCATAATGACCCCCAATAGGAAAGCGACCTTGTCCTTTTCCACAACAAATTTGGAAAGTGAGTAATTGATGGTTCTTTGCCGAGGTTTCTTTGTTAAAAGTTTCCAGTATCATGCATAAAATATGCAGACTAGCACTAATAGCAGACAGAGACTTCCAATCATAAGACACTTTATATTTGGTTCCTCGACATGACAAACATTTCCTATATAGATCATCCTCAAGGCCAGTCCCCTTACAGCGATCGCATAGTTCTGACGATTCCTTTTGAAAAACAGGTATCTCTATTTCATAAATAATAAAACCTCTAGAGTCTCTTCCTATTTTCTTGATGGCATTGTTAAATCCAAAAAAATCATTTGCCAAAGAAGAGAACTCTCCAAGACCATGCTCATTTTGAAATATTTTTATAAAGAAATCTAATGGAACAATATCTTTATTCGCTTCCACGAATTCTTCGTGTAGTCTTAAAACTATACATGGAGGATTACCCTTTTTGTATGAAAGCTCATACACACAAGGAACTCTTTTCTCTTCTATTTCGTAGCCAAGCATTTCCCTCATTCCTTAGATTGAAGATAATACTTCTTTACTTCATCGCTCAATGCGGCCAGTGCAGCAATAAGAACTATTTGTTGACTAATAGTGTCAACATTGTGGCAGATTAAATCCATTCCAAAATCTCTTTCTTCTCTTTTACTGCAAAGAGAATAATAATCGTCGGGCTTATCTGTATTTAAGCCACAAGAATTGCCTGGGCATTCAATTGAAAGAAAGCCATTTTTTTCTCGAACTTTTGCCCAATAAAGTAACTTTGATAATCGATTACTTCTTTTTCCGCCAATTTTTTCTGCGGCCCTAATTAGCGCCGAAAAAACTTCTTCCAATATTTCTCCTTTCTTTTCGTAATGATTCATTAAATATCTTTTGACGTCTCTACTGAATTCTCCATGAATATTGCCCCCATGTCCATGAGGTTTATTTTTACAACAAGCCGTAGAAATAGTCATAAACTGAGGTAAAGAATCTTTAATTTCCTTCTCAGGGATACTCATTAAAGAGTTAAGAAGAACGTGAATAGTTGCCGCACAAGAAAATATATACTGCATTGATTGATCATTATTAATTGTTACCAATTTAAAAATAAGCTCAATTGATCCATCTTTTAATTGGTTAACAATTGCACAATCTTCAAAGCCATACCTTTTAGCGTTAATATCTGCTCCAAACTTCTTAAAGCCGAATTCTTGTTTTTCGCAATCAATCATATAAGAATCTTCTTTAAGACATTCAGTAACAATATCAACTGCATCTCGGCTAACTTGGAAAACTATAGAACAATCTGTTCCATTTTCTCTCCAAGAAAAGCTATACATCCTAGGAAAATCTTCCTCAACGATGTGAATAAAGCCTCGAAACACAATAATCACCCCCCTTATTTAATTGTCAAAGGGCGAGCTTATTATAAACTTTTAATATATTTTGGCAAGACCAGTTAAAATTAACTGGCTACTTTAAAAATAGAGATAAAATTTTATCCGCCAGAAGAAAAACCCAATTAAGTCCGCTAGGAATTATAAAAATCAAAAAGAGAAGCATTACAAATCCGTATTGGATAAGAAATCTTTTAAATTCTTCAAATCTATCAGGCAATAGTGCAAATAGAACATGAGAACCATCTAAGGGATAAATAGGAATTAAGTTAAATATTCCCAAAGCAATATTGTAGAGAATAACAACTGTTGCAATAGTTAAAAAACTTTCTGGTAAATGAATAAATTTAACAATTAATCCAAAAATCAAAGCAATGGTAAAATTAGACAATGGACCAGCCAAAGAAACTTTTAGCTCTCCCCATTTCTGGTCTCTGAAATACATTGGATTAATAGGAACTGGTTTGGCCCAGCCAATTATCGGTCCGCCCAAAAGAGACATAAAGAAAGGAAGCAGAATTGAACCAATTGGATCTAGATGCTTTAAAGGATTTAAATCTAATCTTCCAGCTTCTTTAGCAGTTGGATCACCTAAGGCATAAGCAACACTGCCATGAGCTATCTCATGAATAATAATTGAAAACAAAAGTATTAATAATGTAAATATCATTAGTATGTCCATATGATAATATTAACATAAAACACAAGGGGGTTGCAATTATTTAATTTTTTGGTAATATACTTACATATGGAAAAAGAATGTACAATTTGCGGAAAATCATCTTCAATGGGAGGAAGCTGGTATAAACTTATATCTCGCTACAATCCTTCATCTAAAAGAAGAATCCACCCTAATCTACAATGGGTAATAGTTCCCGCTAATACAACCAATAAGAACTTCAAAGAATTTGCCGGGAAGAGAATTTTGGCCTGCACAAAATGCATCAAGTCTCTAGGAAAGAAGTAAACTGTTAAGCCCTTTTCGGGCTGTAGTATAGTGGTAGTATTTGCGCATGGGGTGCGTAAGACCTGGGTTCAACTCCCAGCAGCCCGACAAAAAACAAACACTGCTTTAAGGCAGTGTTTTTGTTTTAAATAAAAATTATTTCTTTTTTGATTCGTAGTCTTTGATTGCATCCTTTAAAGCTTCTTCGGCTAAATTAGAACAATGCATTTTAATTGGAGGTAATCCTTCTAAGGCATCTGCAACATCCTTCTTAGAAATCTTCTTAGCTTCAGCTAATGTTTTTCCTTTGGCTAATTCAGTTACCATTGAAGAAGTAGCTATTGCACTAGCACAACCCAAAGTTTCAAACTTAATATCGTCCAATATTTCTTTTCCCTTATTTTCTTTTACTTTGATGTATATCTTCATTAAATCTCCACAGATGGGATTGCCTACCATTCCTGTACCTGAAGGATTCTTTATTTTTCCTCGATTGCGCGGATTCATGAAGTGTTCCATCATTTTTTTTGAATATTGCATATGTTTTACTTTTTTGAATAATAATCGGATAAAACATCTCCCGAAACTCCTCTTAATTTTTTAATAGTTTCCTTTAAGGCTTTGACCGCAAAGATTATTTCTTCTTTCTTGGTATATTTTCCTAAGGTCATTCTTAAAGAACTATGAGCATCTTCGTGTTTAAGACCTAACGAAAGAATAACATGAGATGGTTCTAATGATTGAGATGAACAAGCTGAACCAGTCGAACAAGCTACTCCCATATTATCTAGCATCATCAACAAGCTTTCTCCTTCAATATCTTTAAAGCTAAAGTTAGTATTATTAGGAGAACGTTTTTCCAAAGATCCATTTAGTCTTGAATTAGGAACCTCTTTTAGTACTTTTTTAATTAAAACATCTCTTAATTTTTGTATTCGCACTGAATCTTTCTTTTTGTTTTTCATTAAAACTTCAATAGCTTTTCCTAGGCCAACTATTCCAGAAACATTATGTGTCCCCGCTCTGCGTCTATTTTCTTGATCTCCTCCATCCTGAACTCTGATAATTGGAGTTCCTTTTCTAACATACAAAGCTCCAACTCCTTTAGGGCCATATATCTTGTGAGCTGACATGGACATTAAATCAACATTTAATTCATTAACATCGCAATCAAAATAGTTTACAGCTTGAGTAGCATCAGTGTGGAAGATTATCTTTTTCTCTCTCTTCTTATTCAGCCCCTTTATTGTCTTACCGATTTCTTTTATTGGTTGAACTGTTCCTATCTCATTATTCACATACATTACAGAAACTAATAAAGTATTAGGTTTAATTGCTTTTTCAATGTCTTTTACGTTGATAATCCCATCCTTATTAGGAAGAATATATGTTACCTCAGCTAATCCAAACTTTTCTAAACTCTTTGAAGCATCCAAAACACAATGATGTTCAAAAGCAGTGGTGATAATATGAACCTTTTCTTTGCTCTTTAATTGATGCTCTTTAACTACTCCTTTTAAAGATAAATTATTTGATTCGGTTGCTCCGCTAGTAAAAACTATTTCTAATGGATCGGCATTGAAATATTTAGCTAAAATACCTCTTGCTTTCTCAATTCCTGCGCTCGCCTCAACACCAAAAGAATGCAAAGATGCAGCATTGCCGAACTTTATTGAAAAATAAGGAAGCATTTCTTTCAAAACTTCTTTATCAACTGGAGTTGTAGCTGCATAATCAAGATATATTCTCTTCATATTATTTGTTATATATTTTTATTACTTTTAATATTTCTTCAATCATCTCGTCTTTCTTCTTCTCATTGTTTGTTTTCATAGCCGACTTGAAACAAGTATGCAAATGATTTTCCATCATCATTTGATGAGCTGATTTTAAAAGACCGATGGCAGCTAAATTCTGTTGCATTACATCAATGCAATAATTATCCTTCTCCATCATTTCAATTATCTTAGTGATTAGGCTTTGGGCCTTTTTTAAACTAATCAATGTTTTTTCTTGTTCTAATTTCATATTTTTATTTATTATATATTACCACTACCATAGGTATAGGTATATTATATCTGTAAATTACATATTGTCAAGTAAAATAAATCCCCTCTTTGTACATTATACACAGAGGGGCCCAAGGATTATTTAAATCCAAGTTTTCAAACCTTCTCTACTTGCGGGATAACGAACACGAACTGGTGATTACTGTCCCAGAATCTGTCTAAGTAGACATAGGGGCCGCGGAACCACAGAACGCCACCGCTTCGTTCCACATGGAACAGTTCGTGACCACCATAATCAATAATCGGTTCCGTAGCTATAACGATCACTTCACCATCGGGCTGGTTCTCGTACTGTCTCCGTAAACAGGGACCAACTTCGACAGGACACCGCTTAAGTCCAAGCTCTTTGGCACGTTTACAAATTTCTTTGTAATCGGTTCCTGAAAGCAGAACAAGATTAATATCTTTTCTTTCTAATGACAGAGGAATCTTATCAAGAATATCATTGGCATAACTGCTGATTCTCATTCCCGCTTTCTTGATGTCCTCACGAATTGCATCCGCGTTTTGAAATCCGCCGATTCTGACAGTCTTCCAAATCTCAAATTTCTGCGGAGGAAGAAGTGCTTCCGTAAGAACCTTTTTAAGTCCTGTCGGATTCTCAATCCATCCTTGCCTGATATTTTTTGGCACATTAGGTAAATTCACTACCACTTTGGCTATGAATTCCTGAAGTTGCCTATCTCCATCGGTGTTCACATTCATGTGCTTTTTCCTGCCAGACCAATTCTCTCACAATTAGTCATAGCCAGAAAATATCAATAATAATATCTTTTGGCTATAACTAAATCGCAAATAAAATAAAGATTAAAAGAGCCATTTTTACCCTTTAACTATAAAATAATAATCTATGATTGTCAATTTTTTTATCCCCACTTGGTCGTAAAGAAAAACACCATTTACATGGTGTCTTTCCAAGGGTCCTACCGCCTTCAAGTGAATCCGAATGAATCCACGTGGGTGACCTCATTCATTTGCCAAGGCAGATAAATATATGGCCTCCCGATTGAAAGTTGTTCGGAATTTTGAATGATAGGACCAAGTATATTATACCTCTAAATTTTCAATACTTCAACCAATTGTTTTATCATTGCAACTACTACTGGAGCAGCTTGTAAGCTTACACATTGGACTCCATTATCATCAGCTACAACCCATGGTTCTTCAATAGTTTTAACTTCCCCATTATCGTATTTGAAAGAATATCCAGGAGTCATTTCGTATTCATCAACATAATCACGAGCAATATCAACTGGAATAGCATTTCTTAATTTAACCTTTGGAATTCCATACAAAGTATCTGCTTTCTTTAGAATCTCTTCGTCCATCATTAATCTTTCTTTGATTGGCTCAATTCCTTTCTCATCTCCTTCTTTCATCACCATTTTTCCACCATCGCAACCAGCTTCATCGCAAATCAAATAGAATTCTTTAGATGGCTCATCATAGCCAATCTTTGAAGTTGGCAATAATTTCAAACTTCTTGAAGCGTTACACTTTGGACAAATTCTTCTCCATTTAATTCTTTCATTAATGATATTCATTGGAACATCAATCATGATAAAAATATCTGGATCGTCTCTGTAATCAACTAAATCTCTGAAGAATAAAGAAAAACTAACTTGATCCATATTTCTTGGAAATCCATCAAGAAGAATAACCTTTCCTTTTCTCTTAGCAATCTCTCTTTTAACTAATGCTAAAATAAATTCATCAGGAAGAAGAGTTTTAGTATCTCTATTTTCCATACCCCTAATTAAATCTTCTAAAGGAGAAAATCCTCTGTAATTTTTTTCTAAGAATTCGATTAATTCTTTCTTCTTTTCTGGGTCTTGAATCTCACCATCTAAGGCTCTAACCATATCTCCAACAGATAAATGCACAATCTTATCAACACCTAAAACCTCGGCTAACATCTTAGAATAAGTTCCCTTTCCTGAGTTCTTTTTACCTAGAAGATAAGCAATAAAAGTATTCTTCTCTAAATATTCCTTCAATTTCTCTATTTCTGGTCCGCATTTTAACTTAAAATACTCCATTCTTTCCTTAGGATCAGATAAATTGAACTTCCTGTCTCCTCCCATTTTAGTTTTGAAAATTGGAAAATCCATATGTTTATTTTTTACTAGTTATTATTTTATAATTCAAACCATCGGAAATAATTTTAATATCTCCATCGGTATCATTTCTTAATACCTTAATATCAAAATTATCGAGACGTGTCAAAACTTCTTCTGTTGGATGACCATAAGAATTGTTTCCAACTTGAATCACCGAAGCCAAAGGACTAACCTTTTTAAGAAAATCTTCTGATGTTGAATACTTTGAACCATGATGAGGAATTTTTAAAATATCTACATCGATATCAGTTAATTCACTCTCTACTTTTGAAGAAATGTCTCCTGTAAATAGAAATGAACTATCTTTGTATTGAAGCTTAGAAACAATAGCTGTGTCGTTACTTTCCTTGAACGTTTCTCCTTTTAATAATTCTTCGGGATGAATTATCTTTAAGCTTACCTCTCCCATAATTACTTCATCTCCACTATTAGCATAATAAACATTGGCGCCTTCCTCGCTTATCATTCTTTTCCAAGTCTCAAATTTCTCTCCCTCTTTCTCTATTCCGGTCCATAAAATATTATCTACTTTGTAATTTTCCAAAACCGAGAGTAATCCTGTTATATGATCACTTTCTGGATGAGATAAAATAATTAAATCTATCTCTTTATCATTAAAAAGCATCTCTTTAGATAAACTATCTAAAACCTTAGAATAGCTTGGCCCACCATCAATTAATACTTGGTAGTTGCCTGGAGCTTCAATAAAAATTGAATCACCTTGTCCAATATCAAAAAAGCTCACCTCAAGGTAAGCTGGCATAGACAAATAAACAACAAAAGGCAAGACTAAAATATTTAAAACTACAAGAATTAGAAGGATAAAGAAAGATTTCTTCATTTCTTATTCAATTTCTCGTTTAATTCTTTAATTAATTTAGCCGAATCAATATCATACATTTCGCAAACACTCCCCAACTCCAATTTTTCCATTTCGTATCTGGCATGAGGACAAGAAAGGCAAGGGAAACTATATTTTTCTAAAACTTTCTGAGCTGTCTTATTATCTAATAACTTAGATAATTTAGTTTTCTTTGTAACTTTCATATATCTATTCCTCTTCTTCTGTTTCTGCTTCTACTCCATTCTCAATTTCAATCGCTCCATAAGGACATAAATCTACACCGCCACATTCTTCAACCTTAGCAGAACTAATGACCTTAGCCTTGCCATCGGTATCCATCTCGGTTCCTTCTGGACAAGATAATGAACAACTTCCGCAACCAAGGCATTTTTCTTTATTTACCTTGTATGTCTTGTTTGTATTTTCCATGATTTTACTTTTTACACTTTTCTATTATCTCTTCTGCTTTTTCCTTAGATTCAAACCCCTTCACTTTAACCCATTTATTTGGTTCAAGTCTTTTATATGTTTCAAAAAATTCTTGAATTTCTTTTTTTTGATGCTCTGTTAAATCATCAATACTATTAATATGCTTAAACCTTGGATCAATTTTGTCATCTGGTACAGCAATAATTTTGTAATCAATTCCGCTCTCATCTTCCATGTCTAGCATTCCAATGATCTTAGAAGGGATAACACAACCAGGGAAAGTTGGTTCATTAACCAACACAATAACATCCAATGGATCTCCGTCTTCAGATAGGGTATTTTCTATAAATCCATATTCAAAAGGCCAGTAAACAGAAGAATACAAAGCCCTATCAAGCATTATTCTGCCTGTCTCTTTATCTAATTCGTACTTATTCGATGTCCCTTTCGGATTCTCAATAAAGATATTCATTTTCATATTTTTGATTTATTATTCTTTATTTAACCTTATCTTAAAAAACTAAATTATTCAAGATTATTCTGATTTTCTTTCTCTGCTCATCATTTGAGTTAAAGCATCCATAGGATTCATGCTTTCATATAAAATATGATAGACAGAAGAAACAATCGGCATATCTACTTTGTATTTCTTACTTAATTGATATACCGCCTCAGCAGTTGTTGCTCCTTCAATAATACTTGAAGTTGAATTAACAATATCTTCTAATTTCTGCCCCTTAGCAATCTTTTCTCCTAATGTCCTATTCCTACTTTCAGGACTAATACAGGTAGTAGACAGATCTCCTAGTCCAGCTAAACCATAGAAAGTCTTTCTCTTGGCTCCCATTTTTTCTCCTAGTCTTTGTATTTCAACTATTCCTCGAGATAATATGGCTGCCTTAGCGTTGGAACCGAACCCTAGTCCATCAGATATTCCTGCAACCACGGCAATAATATTTTTTAATGGTCCGCCCAATTCAACTCCTGCAACATCAGTTGAAGTGTACACTCTAAAATAATTATTACTGAAAATATCTTGGATATTTTTGGCAATCGATTTGTTCTTCGAAGCAGCAACAACTAAGGCTGGTAATTCTCTAGCTACTTCAATAGCAATAGTTGGTCCAGACAAAACAGCTGTTTGAACATTTCCTAATTCTTCTTTTATAATCTCTGTCATTCTCTTTAAAGTTTTCTGTTCTAATCCTTTGGCAACATTAATAAAAACTTTTCCTTTCAAAGAAATATTTTCTTTTTTAATATTCCTTGCCACTTCTCTAAAAAACTTGGATGGAATACTAAAAACAATATATTCACCAAATTCAATTGCTTTGCTTAGATCTTTTTCAAAAACAATATTTGAAGGAATCTTTATTCCCTTTAAATATGTTGTGTTTTCCCTTTCCCTGCCTAAAACATCTAAATGTTCGGGAAAAGCACTCCAGACTGTAACTTCGTGACCATTTTTAGATAATAAAATAGCCAAGGTTGTTCCCCACGCTCCATCTCCTAAAATTGTTAATTTTGTTTTTTTCATATTATTTTTGAGCTACTAATTCTTTTACTCTTGATAAATATTCTTCTTTTTTTATTCCTCCATTGATTAATAACTGATTCAATCCTGCATAGTATTGTTCTTTAATCTGAAACGAAGGAACGACTGCATTAAAAACCCTGACATCGTCTATTGAACCGTTGAAATAATAACTAGAAGATGCGCTGCTCTTGCCTATTATAAAATAATAAACTGGCTGCCCCATTGAAGAGATTCCTGAGGTTCCTTGATTATCTAATTTTCCATCTACGTATATCTTTTTCCCATTTGTTCCTGTGGTTCCGTTCCATGTTACTACAATGAAATGCCAATTAGTGTCATTAAAGACTGACACAGAATCAAGATAATCTCTTGTTGTTGTGCTATACATATCAAAACGTATTAAATTATTACTACCAATCCTTGAAAAACCGTAACCGTAATTACCATTAGAACTTCTACATGCTCCTCTTCCAGCAATTGCCACGTCTGTCCCAGCAACACCAAATTTTACCCATGAAGACAAAGAGATTTCTCCAGTAATAGCTAGATTACTAGAAGCAGAATCGCTCCCAGAAACATATACATAATCATCTACACCGTCAAAAGAAAGACATTTGCCTGAAACACAATTAGCTCCAGACTTAAGCTTATCTGATGTGTCTGCGACTAACGTATTAATGTCTAATGTTCCATTATTTACACTGCCCCATGAATCCTGAATTGTTGTTCCGTCTACTGCCGTATTTAATTCATCAAATTTCCATTCTGAAATTAAATTTAGCATCAATGAATTTCTTAATGAATTAGAAAATACCTGAGCCTTAGCAATATTTGCCTTACTAGTTACTCCACTCATTGAAACAACAATTAAACCAGACAGAATTCCGATGATTGCAATCACGACCAATAACTCTATTAAAGTAAAAGCTAAATATTTCTTACTCATTGAATATATTATACCCTAAACCTTCCTGTGTGCGCAAATATCTTTAAAATCACAATACTGGCAATGCCAACCTGGACTAGGCTTAAAGTTACTCCTCTTAATCTTTTCCATTATTTCCTTAATTTCTTCTTCCGTATTTTCAATATCTCCATCTTTAATATCAAAAGAACAAGTTGTGCCATCGTCAAGATAATAATAGGTTAATTTAAGAGGATTTAGCCCTAGAACCTTCTTTACAGCAACTGCATAAATCATTAGTTGAAGCTTTTCTTCTTTGGCTAATGTTTTCTTGGGCGATCCAGTTTTGTAATCAATAATCTCTACTCCATCTCCCAATTTATCTATCCTATCAATAGTACCGATAAAAACATTTCCATTTAATTTCAAAGTAAAATTCTTTTCTAGGGCTGGCTCATCATTAATAAAAAGAACTTCTGGTTTGTTTTTAATAAAATCATCATAGAAAAGTTTAAGACTTTCCTTTCCTTTTTCATAAAATTCTTTTTTAATGATAGAAGATTCGTACCAATCATCAATCCATTCTTTTTCATAAATATTTAACAAATCTTCAAAGCTTAATATTCCCAATTTAGTCTTTTTCCCGAAAAGATCCTTCTGCTCAATTGAAGAAAGCTTTAATGATTCCAAAACAAATCTATGTAAAGTTTGATGGATGCTTTTTCCAAAACTAAACACTGACTTACCTCTCATTGGAATCCTAAAAATATTCCTAAACTTGTATTCAAGAGGACACTTCCTAAACGATTCTAGTTGAGAATAAGAAAAATGATCGGGAAGAAATATTCTTAAATCTTTACCTGATCCGTTAGTTTCGTTTGATTCTAACTTAAACCCTATTGAACGCTTAATACAAAAACCAGAGCTTCTAGTAAACTTTTGCTTGTTCATTACCTCTTCATCGATTAATCCCGATTCAATTAAAAACCTGGATGGCTTCTTTAAATCTTTACCACCATAATCTGCTGCCCAAGTCAAAAACAATCCTCTCTTAGCGCGAGTGAGGGCAACATAAAATAACCTTCTCTCTTCTTGCATATGAAAATCCCCTTCTGGTAAAACTTCTCTAATTAAAGCCTCGGGAATTTCTATTGGATTTCTTCTTTGGTCAGAAGGAAATTTTCTTGAAACCAAATTAGTTAAAAATACATATTTAAATTCTAGACCTTTTGATGAATGGACAGTCATAACTCTGACTGCATCAAAACTTGAATCAATGCTAACCTTTAAAGATCCTTCTTCTCCAGCTTCTAATTCCATTTGCAAATTTTCTATGTAATAGAGAAGCCCTGAATCATTTTGAGAATTCTCAAAACTTTTTATCTTTTCAAAAAACTGATCAATCATTTCCCACTTTTTCAAGCTTTCCTCATTGTTTTCTGAAATATACTTTCCATACTCTAAATCATTAATAATATGAATAAAAACCTCGCTAGCATTTTTTTCTTTTGATAGCTTGTAATGTTTCTTTAAGTTTTCAACGATTTTTCTCAATTTAATAACTGTATCTGAAGTAAATTTACTTAAAAGATGACTATCGTTTATCGCTTCAAATATAGGAATACTTTTTTTATCACTATATTGAATAATTCTTGAAACTTCTTCGGGAGAAAAATCCATCATTCTTAATACTCTATAAAAATTAGGAGAATCATAAAAGTTAAGAATAACCTTTAGATAAGAAATTAAATCTAGTATTAAAGGATTAGTATATAATCCCCTAGAAGAAACAAACTGGTAAGGAATACCTGCTCGCTCTAATGCTCGACAAAAGCTATTAGCCGATTCGTTAGTTCTTGTTAAAACAGCAAAATCAGAAAAAACAGCCTTATTATCAATCTCCTTCAATTCCCATATTTTATTAATAACTCCAGTTACTTCGTCATCAAGCGTTTCAAATCCAAGCAATTCTATTGCTCCCGATTTTGTTTGGTTACTTTTCAATTTTTTATCAATCTTCTTAAATGATTTAAGATTTATTCCTCTTTCTTTAGCTCTTTTGTTTATTCCCTCTATTTCATTTAATTGATATTCTAAACGATTAGGATTATTCAATTGAATAAATTGATACGATAAATCAAGAATATTTTGAGGCGATCTATAATTTTCAACTAAAACAATCTCTGTTGCTTTGGGAAAATCTTGCTTAAATCTTAAAACATTATTAAAGGAAGCTCCCTGAAAACCCATGACTGATTGATCGTCATCTCCAACAACTGTAATATTATTTTCTGGATAAGCTATTTTTTTAATTAACTCATACTGAACCCAATTGGTATCTTGAAATTCATCAACCATTATATATTTAAATTGATTTCTATGTCTCTCTAAAATCTCTGGTCTTTTATCAAATAACTTCAATGTATAGTTTATCAAATCACCAAAATCCATAACATTATTATCAAGCAAAAGCTTCTGATAAACATGATATGCTTCGGCTACTTCTTTCAGCATTTCGTATTCTTTTTGTTTGTCACTCAAATCTTTTTTATCCTTTGATTTTACTGCTTTGGAGCCAACTGGAATATCGTCCATATTTAGTCTTAAAGAGTCAACGTGCTCTAAATAGTTTTCTGGATAAATACCTTCATTCTTACAGTGACCAAAATGCGAAACCAAAGCTTCTATAAACTTGGTTGGATTACCAAGAGGACGATACTCTTTCAAAAAATTGAATTTATCAAAATTCTTCTTGATTAGAATCCAACTTCCTGTCTGCTCTAATAATTTGTAATTAGTCGGTATCCCTATGCTCAATCCATATCTTTTTAAAATCCTATCGCAAAAAGAATGGAAAGTTGATATCCAAAAATCGTAATAACCAAAGGGGAGAAGTTTTTCCACCCTTTCTTCCATTTCTTTAGCAGCTTTTTCGGTAAAGGTAACCGCCAGTATCTCTTCTGGCCTAATTCCTTTTTCTTTAATTAAATAAGCTATTCTATGAGTTAAAACTGTCGTTTTGCCTGTTCCAGCACCTGCAACAATCAAAAGAGGTCCCTTTTTAAAGGTAACCGCTTCTTTCTGTTCTTTGTTTAATTTAGATAATAAATCTGATTCCATTATTATCTTTATACCATAAATTATGAAAGCAAAAAAGGACAGATGTCCTTAGTTTGCAAAAATATTTAATTAAAAACTACTGTTTATGACTACTTTTATTCTTATTCGTTATCTCATCGTGCAACTTATCGATTCCATGCGCTCCTAAAACTTTCCTAGCTTTTTCTATTGCCTTAGAGCCAATACTATAAAATTCCTTAACAAAATTAATAATTGTTTTTTCTTCTCTACTATCTTCTGTTTTATTAACTTCCGATTTTACATTTACCGTATTTTCCTTACCGTATATCTTGTTTAAAAGATTTTCTCTATCTGATTCGTTTCTTTCTTTAATTGACCCCGCCTCACAAGTATTTTCTTGTTCCGCCTTAGTTTTTTCTAAGTTAATAGTATTTCCTATTTCTGGTTTTTCTATTTTTTCTTGCATTTTATTTTTTATTCAACATTTCTTCTTGCAATAAAACAATCTGTTCGGATAATATTTTATCAAAATTAGGAACTTTCTTATCTAGCATCTTAATAGTTTCTTCAATTTTTCCAGAAACCAAACCAGTATTTATATTCTTAGCTTCTTCTTCAGATAAACCCTCTAAAGCCTTTAAAATACTTCTTTTGAAAACTATATCTGTCATTCTTTCTGCTATTTTTTCTTGAATTTCAAGAGGAGCCTGATCAACTCCAAGCTCTTTCATCATATCTATCTCTTTTCCTTTGATTATTATTTTATCTAAAGCCATGTATCAATATTATTTAAATTAATAATTTTTAAAATTTTTACTCATCTTAACTAAACTTATTTATTAATCTTAGTCATTGTTGCTTTGACGACCCAAGCTTTTTCTTTGTACTCATATGTTCCTATGTCGTATCCCATTTCTCTAGCCAAAACTCTATAAGCAGCTAATTTTTCTTTGTTTTCCTGCCCTAATTCATAATTACCATCTTTATCTTTTTTTAATTCACCAACAGTGATAGAAAAATACCCCTGCTTTGAAGCATCTTCTAAAATTCCTTTCATTGCATCCTTTAATCCTTTTGATCTTTCTTTATTCCAAAACATTATACTATAAGCATCGTCCCTATTTATCTCTTTTCCGCCCCTATACTCTTTATTCCCCTTTTCATCTTGATAAAGTTTTGGAGGATTTTCTGGATCATAAAAAATCCCATTGATTTCAAGAGGCCTCATTTTTTCTCCAGCAGGCCTATTAATAATCAACTTCTCAATTCTTGAAATCTCTTCGGGTGAAGGAATTCCTTCAACCTCGGACTTAACTGAATCTTCTAACGGATAAACTTCTTTATTCTCTTTTTGCGAATCAGTTTTTTCTCCTTTTAAATCTCTTGCCTCTTTCATTATTTTAGACAATAAAACACTGCCACTACCAATGCCACTAGAAGCAAAAATTGAATTTCCAATCGCTAAACCCATCGCATTTGGATATACAAGCCAAGTACCAATACCTATTGCCTGCCCTAGTCCTATTCCATACAATGCTCCAGCAGCTATTCCAGCAACAGGAAGAGCAATTGCTCCACTGGCTACGGCAGCCATAAGTAAAAGCTTTACTCTCTTGTCTTTAATTCCTGTAAATCTTTCAAATACATCTTTTTTCTCTTTGCTTTGCCCTTCTATATCTTTTTGTAATTTACCCTCTGCATCATCTAAATTCTTATTTACATTTTCGATAGATTCTTCATTGTTCTCCTTGCCACTTAAATATTCTCTAATAACTTGATCTTCTGATTTTCCAGTAAGAGACATAACCTCTTCTAGTGCTTTTTCATATTCTTTAAAAACAGACCTATATTCCTCTTCTACCTTAGACTCTTTTTCCTTATCTCTAAAAATATTTATTTTATTACGCAATCTTCTCTGATTTTGGAATTTATCGCGTAATTTATTTTTATTATCAAACAAAGATTTAAGATTTTCAATCGCTCTCTCTATTCTAGCTTCTTTTTCTTCTTTAGCTTCTAGTTCAGCTTTCTTTGCTTCTTCGTCTTTTAATTGTTCTGGTGTTTTTACTTCTTCAGGTTTCTTATCTCCTTCTGGCGTTTTTACTTCTTCAGGTTTTTCTTGATTTTTACTGTCTTGAGTATTATTAAGACTAGGTTCTTGTTTTATCGAAGAATCTTCAGTTTCATTTTTACCTTCATTGGCTAAATACTGATCAAAATCAGCCTTGTAGTCAGCCTTCGTTTTTCTATTTTCTATTTGTATCTTAGCAAAATCTTCTGCTGCAATCTCAGCTCTAGTTTTACCTGGCTGCTCTATTGATGATTCTTCCGATTCATCTTCGCCTTTATTGGCTAAATACTGATCAAAATCAGCCTTGTAATCGCCTTTTTGCTTTGTGTTTTCTATTCTTATTCTTTCAAGATCTTCTGCTGCAATCTCAGCTCTAGTTTTACTTGGTTGCTCTATTGGCTCTTTAGATTCGTTCATATTTTTATTATTTAAATATTATTTCTTCTTTGTCTTATTTCCTGCTCTATAAAATCCTTACCTCTCCCATAAGTTAAAGCATAATATTCTTTAATGTCTTTAACTCTTTCAAAATCTCCCTTAGTCGGAGGGTAAGTTTTAACGTTAAACGGCTTAGATATCTGTCCGTTCATCATCATTTTGACATAGAAGTTAAAATTGTCAATGTTAATCAAATCTTGAGCATTAAAAACTGGAGTAAACTCTTTTTCCAAGAATTGGGCATCTTCAGCTCCAACTCTGAATGATATTATTGTTCCAACATTACCAAAAACACTATCCCTGATTAACTCAGGAAGCTGTCCAATAAATTGGTGAGAAATAATTAATGATAATCTGTATTTCCTTGCTTCAGATAATATTTGAGAAATACTATTAGTAGCAAAGTTTTGGAATTCATCAATATATAGATAAAAATCTTTTCTTTCGTTCTCTTGGGTATCAGCCCTAGAAAATGCTGCCATTGCTAATTTACTAGTCATAATTAAGCCAAGTAAAGAACTATTCATTTCTCCTAATTTTCCCTTGCTTAAATTAACTAAAAATATCTTTTTGTTGTCCAATATCTCCCTAAAATTAAATGAACTTTTTGTTTGACCAATAATCGGACGCATATAATCATTAGAAATAAAGGTATCAAACTTAGAAGTAATATATGGCACCATATTTTTTAAAGCTGCTTCTCCTCCAGCCTGTTCTGCCTGTTTTTCCCAGAATTCCTTAACTAGTACATTGTTGCATTTAGCTAATAATCTGTGTCTGAATTCTGCATCAGCTAAAACCTTAGGAACTTCCATTAAAGTATACACCTCGTCAGGATCATCCATTAAAAGCATTAAAGCATTTCTGGTGTACTGCTCAAACATTGGTCCTCCAGTTTGTTTTAAATCGTACAACTTATCAAAAATGTTAATCATCTCGTTAACAATAAAAGTTTTCTGTTCAGGAAAACGCTTATCATATTCAAGCATATTCAAACCAACTGATCTTTCTAGATTAGTTGGATCAAATAAAACAACATTTTCGATTCTTTCATTAGGAATTTTACTTAAAATATCATCTACTAAATCTCCATGAGGATCTAATAATCCAACTCCTTCGCCATTATTAATGTCTTGTATAATCATGTTGGATAATAGAGCTGATTTTCCAGTTCCAGTTTGACCGATAATATAAGCATGTCTTCTCCTATCATCACTTTTCATTTTAATGTCTTTCTTTTCTTCTCTGTATTCATTGTATCCCAACAATAATCCTTCTTTCGGTAAATCATTTGGAGGAGTAGAATTCTTAGCTTTTACTCCTTTAATATTTGGAGTCGAAGTCAAAGGAGTTGGAAAATGAAAAACACTAGTCAACTCTTCTGAATTTAAAATATTCTTCTGTGAAGAATCAAACAATCTAAAACTATATTGATAAATTAAATCATTAGCACTCTTGCCTTTAAGCATGGTCAATCTAAAATTATTAGTTTTAGGAGAGTTGAGTTGCTCGAAAGAATTAGCCATCTGTATAAAGACATCTTCGCATCTTTTTTTATCTTCTATTGAAACAACTAAACGAATATTCGCTTCAAAGCTATCTTTATTTATCTTTTCTTCAAGCATCTTTAAAAGAACTTCATCAACTTTAGGTTGAGTAAATTTACTTTCTTCTTTTCCTTTAATTGCACTTAAAAAATTAGTAGCTCCAATCGCTTGATTAAAGTTCTTTCCTTGGGCAACCTCATCGATAATCATTTTAGCCCTAGTGTGCCAATCATTATTTCCTTTCCTGATGATTACCTGAATAGCTGCCTCCTCATTTTCATCAAGCTTAGTCAAAACATTGGTAATACTTGATAATGGATCTGTTTCGATATAATTGTATGTTTTAATCGGCAGATAAAACGGCTTAGTTGTTTTTAAATATCCACAAGAAACATTTTCAGATGGAGAAAATATATTATAGTCATCAGATTTTTCAATTTGAGCATTAGGATAAATACTATATATCTCTTTTTCTATAAAACCCTCAAATCTCTTAGGAACAGCCGCATAAAAATAAATCTGCTCTTTAACTTTTCCAATTTCCAAAGCAATCCACGGATCTACCCCTAAAACTCCCTCTTTGTTAAGAGAAGTTAAACTACTATAAAAATCTTCCATTAGCTTTATCCAATCTTTTTCCTGTTTCCCTGCTTTCTGTGTTTCCTCAGCTGATTCCTTCGTCATCTTAACTGAAAACAAAATAAACTCTAAAGATTCTTTTAATTCTTTAGCTTTATTATTCCTTTTAAACAAAAATATAAAAATAACCAATAGAATAGTTAGAGCACCAACGATATAATAATAAAAATAAGTAAAATCAAACATATTATATATTCATTATATAATAAATGAAATAAAAAAGGAAGCTAATTAAGCCTCTTTTTTCATATACTTTTGCTTTTCTTTCAAATCAAATTTTTCAATTGAATATCTTAGCATTGTTCTTGGCATTATTTTGTAATACTTTTCTAAAAATTGTATTTCCACTTCTTTATCCCTCTTGCCAATTTCTCTTAACATCCATCCAACCGCCTTATGAATCAAATCGTGTTTATCTTTTAGTAGTATTTCTGAAATTTTTAAAGTATCTTCATACTCTTTATTTCTTAATAAGGTAAAGGTTGATAGAATGGCAATTCTTCTCTCCCATAAATCCTTTGACTTGACCAGAGAATATAATATTTTTCTTTCTTTTTTGTTTTCTAGAAGAAAAAATCCAACAATATTAGGAGCAGTCAAATCAACTAAATCCCAATTATTAATATTCTTAGTATTTTTTAAATAAAAATCGTATATCTCTTTCTTGTTTTCTGCCCTCTTGTATTTATCAACTAAAATTAATAATCCCGTAAGTCTTTGCTCGTGAACTTTGCTATCTAATAATTCTTGAATATCTTTCAGGGAAGCATCTTTAAACTTTTTGACTACCTCTCGCGTAACTGGAACCTTGATTCCCCAAAAAATATCTCCTTCTCCATATTGTCCCTTTCCAGTTTTAAAAAATCTAGACAAATTTCTTGCCTGCTCAGCATCTTTCTTAGACTTTAATTCTTTTAGTATCTTATTAATCATCTTACATTAAAAATTGAAACAAAGCTCCGATCAAACAAAGGATTCCAAATATTAAAGTAAACTTAGAAAAATTAACCTTCTTTGAAAAATCTAATAAAAGCTTTAAAGATATTATTCCAAAAATAAAACTAAAAACCACGGCAATCCAAGACGAAGAAGCGATAGTGGGATTATTTAAATACAAATATAAAGATGAACCCAACACCACTGGCACTGATATAATATATGATTTTTTTAATATTTCAGTTGGATCGCTTTCAGTTAAAGACAATCCAAATACTGTTGATCCAGAACGAGAAACCCCAGGAATAGCTGATAATGCTTGCAGTAATCCCACAATAACCGAAGAAACATCTTTATTAATCTTCAGCTTAATATTATTCTTTTGAAACCAAGAAGTTAAAAGAAGGCCCAACCCCATTAGAACTAAAAGTCCTGAGCCCATCACAACATCTCTAGCCATCTTGTAAACAAAGAAGCCTAATGTTCCAGAAATAAAAGTTACAATAATAAAAAATCTTAAAAACTCTTTATCTTTAAATAAAGCTAAGTTAATCCAATCTTTCCAGAAATATACTAACACTGCAATTACTGTCCCTAAGTGTAGGAACAAAGCTAAATCAACACTATTAAAATCTTTAACTAAATAATTAGAAAAGATTGCAACTACTCCCTCACTCGAAACCGGTATCCATTCAAATATTCCTTGCAAAGCTCCTAATAAAACATATTCCCACATATTATTTTTCTATTTTAACAAACCTATATTTATTATATTGATCTTTAAAAAATTCATATCTTGAATATTTATCTTTAATAATTTCCTCTATCCAATCTTTTTGCTCGGAATCAAACTCAAGATAAATAACTCCTCTATTATTTAAATAATTAATTGCTTCATTTAAGAAAATTTTGATATATTTCATTCCATCACTACCGCCATACAAAGCAATAGATGGCTCAAACTTTTTAACATCTTCTCCCACCTCATCAATTCTGTTTTCTGCAACATAGGGAGGATTAGCTAGGATGTAATCATACTTTTCCTTAATATTTGAAAAAACATCTGTCTTAATTAAATTATATCTTTTATTGTCTATATGATTTAAATCAAGATTAATTTTAATTTGTTCTAAAAATATATCTTCTTTTTCTCCAAAATCACAAAAAGAATTATTAATATTCTTTAAAATTGATATACCTATACATCCAGAGCCAGCAAACAAATCAAGACTTTTAGATCCTTCTTTAATTTCTTTAAGAGCAACATTGACCCAATATTCTGTTTCTTCTCTAGGTATTAATGGTTTTTTTGATAAATCGATTCTTGTCCCTAAAAAATCTTTAAATCCATTCTTGTAATCTTCTGGCAAATCCATACTATCCAATAATTAAAAGCGCTGATAATATTCCAATAACAATTCCACCCGCTATTTCAATTACACTATGACCTAATCTTTCTCTTAATTTATCCATATCTTCCTCCTCTTCTTCATTATACATCTCTATTAGCCTATTTAACGATTGAGCTTGTTTACCAGCCGCTCCTCTAATAACCTTGGCATCATAAATCATAAAAAAGGCTAAAATAATTGAAATGGCAAAAGGAACTGAACCAAACCCAGAAATCATTCCTACTGCTGTTGATAGCCCAACAACAGAAGCAGTGTGAGATGAAGGGAATCCTCCTGGCAAAGAATATAAATCAAACCTGAACTTCTTTTGTTTTATTGTTAAAACAATAGCCTTTATTGTTTGAGCAATAAACCAACCTAATACCGCTGACGCCAAAGCTTTATTTAATAATAATTCTTGTATCATATGCATATATCTTATCAGATTTATTCCTTAATATCAAAAATCTTACTAGACTCTTTAAAACCCTTAATCATTTTTGCTTTATGCTGCGGGACGTTAAAATATTCAGCTATTAATTCAATAATTCTTTTATTAGCCATATTTCTCTCTGCCTCCTCACAGACAAAAACATCAAAACTGTCATTACTCTTTTTGATTATTTTTTCTTCTTTTGAGCAAGGAAAAGCTTTTACTTTAATCAACATACTTTTTTAATATTTTAAAATCTTTTTTTAAAACATCTTTCATTTTTGGATTATATAGCGCTACGGCTGGATGATAGAAAGGAATAATTGTTTCTTTTCCCTTAAAAACTTTCCCATGAATTTTACCAATAACATCAATATCATCACTAAATCCAAATTTCTCCATTATAAACTTCATTGAAAGCCTGCCTAAAGGACAAATTACGTTTGGGGAAATAAGCTCAATTTGTTTTTCAATAAAACGATTGCAAGCTTTAATTTCTTTTTCGCTAGGATCTCTATTTTCTGGTGGCCTACATTTAATAATATTACAAATATATACTTTTTCCCTGTCTATTTTGACCGCAGCCAATAATTCATTTAGAAATTTACCAGACCTTCCACAAAACGGAATCCCCGACTCATCTTCTTTAGCGCCAGGAGCCTCACCAACAAACATTATCTTTGCCTTCAAGCTTCCTTG
>Ga0172381_10001103_pt1 | contig 32997 bp, 59 predicted proteins | sample Leawel6488metaG_FD_119754 | JGI IMG/M metagenome (GOLD analysis project Ga0172381, IMG submission 119754) | Leachate microbial communities from a municipal landfill in Southern Ontario, Canada - Leachate well 64-88 metaG | ecosystem: Engineered > Solid waste > Landfill > Unclassified | place... | reverse complement strand
TAAATAATTGAATAATTTAAACTTTTTTTAAAAATAATTTTAAAATTCTTATAATTAACTTAAATCTAAATCGTTATAATATGAAAAAATTAGTAATAATTCGTTGTTATGGGCCTAAAGAAACTTTAGGATGGTGTTTAGTTCTTGATAATGGAATCGCTATAGAGCAATGTAAAACTATTGAATTGCCATGGGTGGATAATCAACATGATATTTCTTGTATTCCTGAAGGAGTATATAATGTTGAAAAAACTTTGAGTAATAAATTTGGTAAATGTTTTCATGTTTTAAATGTTCCTGGTCGAGAAGCGATAATGATTCATAAAGGTAATTTTGCAACTGGAAAACAAATAGATACCCGGGGATGTATTTTACCGGGAATGAAATTTGTTGATTTAAACAAAGATGGAGATACAGATATTGCCCAAAGTACTGAAGCATTATCAATATTATTAAATAACTTGCCAGATAAATTTCAATTAGTAATAATTTAAAAATAAAAATGAAATGGAAAATTTAGTAAATCAGGCCTTGGAACAAATTACAACATATGTTAGTTGGCCATATTTGTTGACTTTTATGTTATTGACTTATTTTGTAAAAGTAAGTTTTGAAACAGCTTTAGAAGCTATTACCAAATTAAGATGGAAAACAGCTTATACAGTATTAATCATAGGAACTGTTTTAGCCGTCCCGTTTCTATTTTTTACTGCCGAGGGTTGGATGAAAATCCTTGTAACATACGCTGTAGGCACTTCCCTGCATGAATTATTAGGCAAAGCAATTGAAAAGAAAATTAAAGCAGAATGAAATACTTAATTATAGGAATAATCGTTGGGGTACTTGGTTTGTCATTGTTTAATAAATACTTTGATAAACCAAGTATTATTGAATCTGATACGGTACTGGTTTATGATACAACCACAATTATAAAGTGGAAAGAACACCCAGTACCTTACTTAGTAACTTCGTATGATACTTTAACTAAAACTGATTCCGTGTTTTTATTTGCAAATGATTCTGTGGAATGTACAAAGAAACTGATTGCACTTTTTAAGGATTATCATGCAAAGAATTTTTACCGAGATACTTTGATGAATGATTCATTAGCTACTATTATAGTAAATTCTTTAATTACAACTAACAAAATTGATTCTATTGGAGTTGAGTATAGGAATAATAGGCCTGAGAAAGTTATTACAAATTTGATAGGTGAAAATCGTTTATACTTAGGTTTGATTTTTGGGAAGCAATTAGTTTCCCCGATGGTAAGTTATTCTTATAAGAAATATACGTTTGGGGTTGGTTATGATTTCTATGCTGGGACGGTTAATGGGTATGTTGGGTATCGGTTGAAGTAGTTATAAATCAAATTTAGTTAGGATTCTATTTTCTATTTGTTTAATTCTAATTGCAAATTGTTTATTTGTATTAATCATATTTTGAACAGTAATCCAAGAATGGTGAATAGTAGCAGGGGTTTTTCCTCCAAAATGATTTGCAATTACTTTTTCTGTATGTTTGGTTAATTCCTTTGCAAAAAATATACATACTTGCCGGGGCTCAACTGACTTTCTCTTTGTTGTTTTTTTATTTAAAGTTTCTTCGGTAATTTTATAATCCCGACAAACTATTTTTCCAATTGTATAAAGGTCAATTTTGTACATCGGAACATACCCAATTAATTCTAATACGGAACATATTTTTATTATAGATTCTTTTGGAATTGTCAATCTATCACCATGAATAAATCTACGTAATGAATCCTTTGCAACCCCGGCAGTCCTTTCAATAGAATATAAATTAAGTAATCGGTTTCTTTTTGGAAAACAAACCCAACGTTTTATTTCTTTTAATTCTTTTTGAATCAAATCATTCATTAATTTCTTTCTTTAATACATCCAAATTATCTGTAATATAGTTCTTAACATCCCGGTCACATTTACCATTTTCAAATAACCAAATCAAATATGATGCCGGGACACTAACCATTTTTGTACCTTTATATTTTCCGTAAGGCATAAGGGATTCATCAGTTATCATGATTTATATTATTTTAGATATTCCATTTTTAATACTAACTTCAAAGGTCTTATCTGCGTAACTAGCCAATACAGGCTCGTGTGTTACCACAATAAACTGAATCCCTAACCGTTTTGATATTTCTTTAATCATTTGTGATGCTTGTTCTTGGTAATTAGCAGAAAGAAACCGAAACGGCTCATCCATTATAATTGTATTCCTACTATGAGGATTCTGCATCGACCATGAGGCAATCCGTAAAGCAAAAGCAGCAACATCAATTGTTCCAACCCCTGACGAATCAATAGGGTCAAAACGATTTCCATCACGTTCAAAAAATAAATCACATTCAGTTTTATTTCGACGTTGGACAAATTCAATTTTCAACTGATAAGGGTTTGAGAAAACAGATTCTAAGGCCAATGAGGTTATATCTGATATGTGGAACTCAAGTTCCTGTTGGGTTTTCAACCCCACTTCTTTAATAACTTCTCGTGCCTGTTCATGTTGACGTAATGAACGGGTTTTTTCTTTTAGTTCAATTTCTAAGGTTTCAACAGTTTTTTGCAGTTGTTGCTGTTGTCCTTTTTGTTGTTCTAATCGGTTTCTAAGTTGTTGTATTTGTTCAGCCATTATATAAAAATATAATATTTAAAGAATAAAAAAGCAAGTATTAGGATTATTATTTTAATAACTAACATAATGCATCCATCTTCTTTATTTTCCATTTTCTTCTTTTATGATTGTGTTAGTAGATTCATCTGAAATTCTAATTAATTCTAACATTTCATTTTTAGAGAGGTTATTATTAGGAATAGACTCCCAATCAATTTCAGCATCGGGATTTAATCCATACATAAAATCAGTTCCTTCAATATGGCTAATAAAATCCATATATTTTTTAAGAAGTATTTTATAATTCATTTCATTTAAAATTTAAGTTGTTGCAGTTCCATCGGTAGGTTTATTGTTATTACTAGCAAGCAAAACGATTATAATTGCAAAAAATATAATCCAGGCAATATCATACCAGTTTAATTCGTTCATAATTCTTTATTTTTATATTTTTTCTGTATTTGGGAAGTCCAAATATCTATAAAAGGTAATGATAATACTATATCACGTTTCCCTTTATACCAATTAGTAATAGTAAACATTATTCCTAATTGAAATTGAATTTTATACCCTACTATTATCATACTTCATATTTTGTTTCAAGTTCTTCAATTCCTTTTTCTATCTGCCCGGTTAAGGTTTCAATTTCAGTATTCATTTTTTTACCTTTTTCAATAGCATCATCGAGAGTTTTACAGCCCCATTCATCGGAGAGTTGTTTCATTTGTGCTTTCTGTTGCCCTTGTAATTCGGCAACGGTTGTTTTTGCTTCTTCAACCTTTCTTTTTAACTGGAATAGTTGTTGTTCTGTCATTTTGTTTAGTTATTGTTATATTTAATACTTTCATTGGCTCATATAGCTTTTCAAATTCTATTTTATCAATGGGATCAGTTGTTTTTATATAAAATCCTTTAATAATAGAACCTAATGGGATTACAACTCCATTAGCGAATTGAGGTTCAAAATCAACTGATGTTATTATTCCTTTTATTTTCATATATTTTTGTTTCTAATATTGTTTTATTTACTTGAAATAATTTACAAAATTTACATTGTAATGTTTGTTGGATTACGAGAGTTCTACAAACCAAATCTTTATGTATTATACAAATATTATTTTTTATCATATATTTGTTATAATTGGAATTAAATACGTTGAAACAAATAAACAGTATTTATTTGAATTTGGATTATACCCCCCGGTTAATAAAGAAATTCTTGTATGAAATTTACATTTATTTGTAATATTAGTCCGTATATGATAATCATCAAATAAACGTTCAATAAGTTCAAATATATTTATTTTAAATTTAGCTTGTAAATCAGTAATATTTCCAGTAGGATATTTGATAAGATATTTTAAAAATTTTATATCTGATTTTGACAAATTAAATTTATCAAATTCTAATTTTAAATGTTCATTAAGCTCTTTTTCTTTGTTAATATTTCTCATACTTCTAAACTTTTATAGACGATGTCCATAACTGGTTGCCTTACATTATTAACTTTTTCAAATTCCTGTAAATTCTTTTCAAACGATAACGTAGTTGTATAATCAGTATTTAACCTACTTACAAAAGCATCAATACGATTGTCCCGTTGTTCTTTAATCTCAATATGTTCCCGGCTTATAACATCGGTTTCAATTGGTAAATAAACAGCTTCTACGGTATTAGTTTCAGTATACCAAAGATAAACACGGGGTTTGTGGTTTATTTGGTCGGCATCTATACGAAATATTGAGCCGGGATTAACTAATAAACGGCCTTCATGTTCTTCAACAAAAGGTTGATGATTATCACTTGTAATAATCATTAATAATTGAGGATATTTCCGTAATAAAGTTGCTGCTTTTTGATCTGAACAACCTGGATAAGGTTCTTTACCTTGGTAGGTTGGGACGTGCCATAATAAATATTTTTCCCCTATATTACAAGGGAGTTCACCCCAATGACAAAATTCAAAATTATTATTTGGCCTAAATGTTGATAGTGTTTCTGAACATTCTAAAGCATAAATTCCACTTTTATATTTTAACTCTAAAGAGTGTTGTGGAAGGTCATGATTTCCGTAAACGGTGTAAAACTGATTTGGTAAATGTTTTATTGTTTCTGAAATAAGCATTGGACTTGGTTTCCAATAGTCATATAAATCCCCCCCGTGGAGTACAGGACAGTTATATTGTTTTTGTAAATCAGAAATAAAATCAACTTTTCGCCATTGAGTTTGCCAAAAATCATCAATACGACAAACCGGGTTAGTTTCACGTAAATGCCAATCCCCAGTAATTATATAATCTGGTAATTTTTTTGTTTTAATACGTTGCATTATATTTTTTATTAATAATATCTTGATAAAAAATAATCCAATTTTTTCTATTAAAATTTGCTTTTGAATTACATGAAGTACATACCGTTATTAAATTTTTTTCATTACAATTTAATTTATTATAATCAATATGATGTATATTTATTATTTTAGTTATTTTAGAACAATTAGGATTTTGACAAGTATTATTATCTCTTTTTCGAATATATTTTTTAAGACAATTATTAAATTTTATTGAATATGGTTCAAAAGATTTACCTCCCTGCCAATTATTTGCTTTTTCCCCAATTAAATTATTTCTAAAATTTGAATTATTCCAAGCATTTAACATATATTGTTTAACTTTATTTTTATGTTCTTCTGAAATTATTTGATTTGGCCTTGCACATTTCTTTCTTACTTCTGGATTTTGATATGTTTTATTTACTGTTGTTTTTATTTTTAATTTAGTTTCTTCTGAATGATGTTTTCCTTTCCAGAAAGATATAGGATTCCTTTTATGTGCAATTGACATTTTTAATTTTACTTCTTCAGATATAACCGTTCCTATATGACGTTCTCTTATTTTTTGTTTTGTTTCTTCTGAATGATGAAATGTTTTTCTATTTATAGTATCTTTTGCATAATGCCCAATAATATATTTATTTTTTAATTTTACTTTTCCACCACATCCACATAAACATTTTCTATTAACCCTTATCATAATCTATTATACAAATTTTATTTTCCGCAAAGTGGGCAAATTGAAGGGAAATTCTTTTCAAACTCTTTATGTAAGGCTTCATAATTCTTTTCAGCTTCAACTAATGCTTTACCCGTTAAAATAAGTTTTTGACATAGGTTTTTTAACTTATCTTTCTCAACCGATAACTTTCCCTTACTTTCATATTGAGTTAAAATTTGACTAAGTAAAATCTCAATTTTAAGTAAATGATTATTTTCCTCTATTTTAACATCAATTTGATTGATAGATCGAATTAATTTATTGAGTTTATTTTGTTGGTCTACCAATACCTGTTTACTTTCTATCTTTTCAAAAATAGAATTGAGTAACGGTTCTAATGGTAATAATTTAGATTCAGTTATAATAGATTCATTAATTTTTTCAACTTTAGCAATTAATCTTTGTAATTCCCAAACTTGCTTTTGTTTTTTATCTAATGCTTTTTCTTGTTCTTCCAAAACCTCAATATCAATTTCAAACTTTTCAAGATAATTAAATTTTTCAAGTTCTATTTGGGAAGTTTCTTTTTGTGTAGTTTTAAAATCAATTTCTTTACTGATTTCCTTTATCCAACGCTGAACATTTTGTAACCCAGTATCAATTTTATCCAACCTAGCAATTTTATTGAAATGCTGGGCAACGTCCCCGGGGGAGTTTGATAATAAAAACGGCTGGTCTAATTGGGATTGTAAGTTTATTTCTGAAAGGTTTAATATGTTTAAAACTTCCTCTGGTACTGTTGTGCCAAAAGCCCGGAAAGGTTCTTTAATAGTGCTTATAACGTATGATTTTTCTTTACCTTCATTTCGGGTAATATCAATACCATCAACATTAACTGTTACTGAGGTTTGATTTGTTCCCGTTGTACAAAAAGCATTACCAAGTGGCCGCCCCCAAATTAACCAACGCAAAGCCCTTATAATAGCAGTTTTACCTGAATCACTTTGCCCAACGATTATATTAACCCCTTTATCAAATTCTAAAGTAGAATTTTTATGGCTTTGGAAATTTTCTATTATTAAAGATTGAATCATTTTTTAGTAAGATAAAGTGTGTTTTTTCTTCTTTTTAAAACAAGATATATTATACAAAAAATTATTTTAATGAAGGTAATTTTGGAGGGTAAGCCCAAAATAAAATGTTATTATCTGTAGATTCTGACATACCAATAAAAGTATACTCCCATTTATTTATACCAGGGTAAAACTTACCAAATCCCCAATCAATTCCATCTGTAACTAAAACATCAATAGAATGCCAATCAAATTCAACGTCCATTTCAGGTTTTCTTTTATTTGTACTAATCCAATTACTATTATTTTTCATATATAAAGTTTTTGATTGTTTCATTGCCAGTTGCTATCTCTGGCATCGGTCGGTTTAAAGCATTAGCCGCTTGACTTTAGCAAAAATCCATGTCTAATAAAAAGACTTTTTAAAAACCGGGTTATCTCGAAACCCGGTGTAACGTGCTAGGCTACCATTCTTAATGCTAGCCTATCAAATGAAACTTCTTTGCCGTTTATTGGCAGACTAAATTCTCCATTATACATACTAGTTTGCTGTCAAAAACCAAACACCCCCGTTACCGGACTTCAACCGGTATGCCGATTTTTTGTTATTTCGGGAAACCATCAAAACAGTACTAACGTGACTGGTTAACGAGAAAGGTGAATTTCTGTGGAGGTGACGGGATTTGAACCCGTGTCCAACAAACTTTATTTATAATATCAATGAACTTAGTTTATCTTAAATATTTTCATTTTCTAATTGTTTCAAAATCTTCAGGATCAATCCAATATGTTTTAACGCCGTTTGTGGCTTTAAACTCATCATCTGTAATAGGTATCAATTGAACTTCTTCACCAATTTCAAATCCATGTCCAGAACAATTGTGAATAATTTTAACCTTTTCCATTTTTATAATCATTTTCGGAAAGTTTTAACAACCAAAGTGCATCTGCTTCATTATCGTTTAAACCTGTATAACCTAGTTTATCTTTTGCTGCTTGTATCATTGCAGGTTTTCCAGAATTACCTTTACCTGTAGCAAACTTTTTAATTTCCTGACTTGAATACCCCCGGTACTCAATACCTAAATCTTCACAAACAACTTTAACCTGACCTTGTAATTCTGATTGAACTATAATAGCCCCTTTGTGCATTCCCCCAGGACGTTCAAATACAATTAGGTTTATATGTTCTGATTTTATAACTTCATTCATCTTAGAACGTAAACGAATTAAACGCATCCCAGCTGATTCATCCCGTTTTGGGGTTAAGTCCCAAACCCCATAAATATTAGTTGAAATAGCCCAGCCACAATGTGTTGCAACATCTAAGGCAAGGATTTTAAGTTCTAAACACTTTGCTGGTTTAGATTCCTTTGCAATTATTTTGGGTAAATCAATTAATTGTTTTCGTTGCATGATTGTGTCTTTAGTAAACGTTCATAAATATGATCTGGTAAATCATGAAATTCAACATACCATAATTGTACTATTCCAAAATTTTCTTTTAAAGCAATTAGGGTTGCTTGCCCTTCAATAGTAGTTTGTTCTACCGGGTCAAGAAATATATTTACAATAGTTCCGGGTTTCATAATTCTATAATTGTTAGTCTTCTATGATCAGTACACCCATCCTCATCTATAGTAGGTTTTATTTGAAACTTATACTTTACAAGAGTTTCATTCACACCTAATAAAAATGATGAAATACAATCAGAACATCCACTATCAATATTTTCAATATCTGGGAGTAATTCTATTAATAATTGTTTTATTGGATTCATCGTTGTTTAGGTTTACGTTCAGTTTGAAATTTTGCTTCAATAGATTCCCAAAGATCAATCACCTGTTCTTTTAATTCGGCTGTTAATCCCTGTTCTTCAACCATTTTTATAGATGTTTCCATTCCTTTGTCCAGTTCTGTTTCATTCACAGCATAAACAGTACCTTTGGTATTTTCTTTTACATATTGTAAGTTGGCTCGAATATCATCAATACCGTAATCAAAAAGAATGTAAAGTGGGGCTGTATGGTAAGGTTTCCAAATTGATGATTTAAAAACCTCAACCTCAACTTCAACCCCAATAATCCTAAATGTTTCTTTTCCTGCAATGGTTTTCTTTAGTTTAATTTTTTCAGGTTTGTTAAATCGAAGTCTTAAACTAGCATAAAAGCCAACGGATTCACCACCGGGAGTTGTATATTTTTGATAAGACATCGGATCAACATTTACGCGAACTTGATTACTACAAACCATTAGATAGTTCTTTTCAGTTATAATCCGGCATGTTTTACGTAGTTCCTCTGAAAATTCCTTTGCCCTACGCATACCCATTTTGTCCCCATCTTCTTTTTCCATTTCCATATCAGTAGAAAGGGCTGCTAAAGAATCTGCAAAAATACCATGTATCAGATTTTTCTTTTTAGGAACTTCCCATGCCCGAACTTCTTTAAAAACTTGAGTTACAGTATTGGGGGTTTTATAATTTTCATCTTTTAGATTTAACCCAAATATTTGTGCAAATTGTTTATTCAACCTTGCTTCAGGGTCATGAAACATCACTTCACCTTTTTGCCGTTGGACAGCACCAGCAATTTCAGATAATAAAACAGTTTTCCCAGAACCATTTGGACCAAAAGCCTCAATAAAAATTCCACCAGGTAAACCTCCTCCACGTACACGACCTCCTGAGATATTCAAATCCAACAATGTTGACCCGGTGGAAATAATAGTTCCAAAATTACCATCGTACTCTTTTTTTTCTAGGATAGGTTTTAATAACTTTCTTTTCATTTGTGCACTTAATGGAACTCTTTCTATAAGTTCTACATGGTTTTCAGATACAATCCCAACAAGTTCCTTTTTATTAGTACGTTCCATTAATTAATTTCTTTAAGGATTTGATTAACGTAGTTGTTTGAAACCCCTTTACGGATAAATTCTTTTTTCAAAGTTGATTTAAAAACAGAAAGTGTAATTGGATTTTTCTTTGCTTTTTCTAAACACCATTGAACCTTAATCCGTTCAATGATTTTCTGCAAAAGAGTTTCTATACTGTCATCTTTTATCATATTAAAAAATGGCATTATAATAGCTGTTTTAGAAATCCCTTTTGCAAGGCTTAGTATAGTTAAATATTCGTGATCTTGTGAGGGTATTGAAACCCCCACAAGTTTATAATTCTCACGCTTTGATTTTGATTTTAAAATTGGCATAATTATTTGTTCTTTCTTTTAGCTTCCAAACATTCGTTGTATAAATCACAATCATCACAATCTTCATGTTTTCCGGTATCCTTACCGTATTCATGTCCAGTTGGGCAATCAGAATCAGATTTTTTTGCTACTGGTTTTGTAGCTTTTGCAGCGGGTTTTTCAACCTTTGGTTTTGGAACATCAATTTCCATTGCCTCTGCAATAGCCTTACGTAATGCTGTTACATCGTCTTCATAGTCACCTGCATCGACATCCAAATCATACCCAACAATTAACTTTTCCAAACGACTTTGTGACATATTTTCCAAGTCTTCCCATGTAAAACCATTAGCAGATAACGTAGCTTCTTTTTTAATAGGGGTTTCTTTTTCTACTTGTTTACTTGCTTTTTCTTTTTTAAATCCAGGTATATCATCGTCCGGGTCTCTTTTTGTTGAAGCTGTTACTGTTTTACGTTCCCTTACTGGTTCGTTTTCCTCTACAATTTTACCTTCATTTACAGGCTCATCATCGGTTTCAAAAAACTTATTACTAATTTCTTCATAAGATAAAACAATCAATACTTCATCTAAGTTAGGAATTTTTTCAAGTATTGATTCATCATAAGGTTCATTACGTTCAATAAAATCAATACGACTAGCTTGCGGATACGGTTTAGTAGTTTTCATTGAACCTGGTTCAAAACGAATTTTTAATGTTAGCCCTTCTGTAAGGTCTGGGAATACTTCATACTCATTATTTTCTTTTAATTCTTTGGTTAGTAATTCCTGAAAAAGAAAATCTGACATATCAAAAATATGGGGTTCCACATCGTGTTTCTTTGAATCTAAAGGAATAACACAATAAAGATTACGTTTTTTTGCATTCATTGTGGCCAACTCATCTTTATCAGCCCCTTCTTTTGCTCTCTTAGCACGGTATTCACAAATAGGGCATTTCTTGCCAAATGAAGTTGGACAAACAACCGTAGCATCATTAACCCCAACTGATTTATGGACTTTATAAGGTCTACGATACCATAACGAACCTTCAATGGCCAAATCAATATCAGTATCCCTGTCCGGGTGTTTAGTATCCGTTATTTCATATGGCATAAAATCTAATTTATACCTTCCATCAGCTTCTGGATTAAATACAGAAACTCCTTTAGGTAATCTTAAATGTCCGTAAGATGCCCCGGTATTAGTTGTTTTTTGGGCATTTGATGCAACCTTGCCACGGAAACTACTTTGTTTTTTACTTTTAAGTACACTCATGATTTTCTTTTTTTAAGTTATTACTCTTTTTATTTAATTTTGATTCCAATTCTTTTAAAGCTAAATAAACAAACGTTCTTATTATTATATAAAATAATACAGAAATTGTTATTAAAATACAGAAACCCCAAAGAATTGTTTCCCAAGTTATAGGCTCAATAGTTATCATCGTCCCCGTTTTAATTTTGAATTAATTCCTGCATTGACTTCTTTTTGCCGTTGTTCTTTTTCTTCTCGTTCCTGCCTTAAATTACGTGGCATTGATGGTCCAGCAAAGTATTGTTGGCCAAATAAACGAACTAGGTTTTCTAATGCAGATTTACGTTGCTCAAAAGCATTAACAGCGGCCTGAGCCATATCAGCTTCATACTTTGCGGTTAGGTATGTTTCGTAAGCCAGTTTGTAATTTGGATGAATAAGTATTGCATTAGCAACAACGGTTTCAGTAAATTTTTCACCTGATTTATTAAAATTATTTCTAATTTCTTTATCAGATTCTGCCTTTGCAATATCCAAATCTTGTTTTGTTTTATCCAGTTCCATTCGCATTTTAGCTGAATGTTGAGCATATTTTAGCATTAATTCTGCTTGCCCTAACCATTCAATATCAAGTGCAGAATCATCAATTTTAATGTCTTTTTGGTAATCCATAATTTTATTTATTTTTTAATGTTTTGTGATAATCCAAATTTAACTCCATAATAGTAAGCTCTCATAATAGCTTCATCTTGTTTGATTATGCTTTTATTATTTTTCTCTAAATAATTTTTTGCATGAACTGCAATTTCTTTATCAGTCATATTTTTTAAGATTTAACAATATTGTAACATTGAAATACTAACCCCGGACGGCCAATATAATATAATGATTCCCAAAGGGATTCAATTATAACGGCTGCACGGTCATTTTCACCTTTAAGTAAAACGGCTTGACAATAACCCAATATATGCCTACGAATTTCTTCCGGTTCTTGTTCAGTTAACCCATTTAGAAGTAAGGAAATTTCTTTCCAACTTACCCCGGGTTTTAATAAAGCCCTGCATAATTCGATTGATTGTGATTGTTTTTCAGCTGTTTTCTTAGCTGCTTCTAAACGATTTTCAACCGGGCTGGCTAATACTGTTTCAAGAATATTTAGAGCATTTCTTGGATGTCCTAATGAATCTAAAACGATTTGCTCAAATACTTCTTTTTCCAACGTTTCATTTTCTTCCCTAACTACCCTGCGAAGTAACTGCATTAACTGAGATTCGTTTAACGTTTTAACAGCAAAAGAAACACAACGTCCTTTTATCGTATCAATAAGTTTTTGCGGTTCAGTTGTTGCAAGAATGAAGTAAAGATATGGTGAAGGTTCTTCCAAACGTTTTAACAAGGCATTTTGAGCATCATTTGTAAGTTTGTGTGCCTCGTCAATAAGGTAAACTATACATTCACTTTCAATTGGTTTATAAGTACTGTTTTTGATAATATCCCGTATAGTATCAATACCACGCATATCGGCTGTATTTAGCTCCTTAAAATCCATTCCTGAGCATCCTAACTGATTTGCAATAATACGGGCAAGGGTAGTTTTCCCACAACCTGTCGGACCAGTCAGTAGAAATGAATGGGGGCATTTCGTTTTATCAGATAACATCTTTGTTAGTGATGTTATTATTTCTTCATTTCCTTTTACTTGTTGGAAAGAATCTGGACGGTATTTAAGTGCTAAATTCATTATTATAAATGGGTTTCAAGTAAACGTATTATTGTCAATAAATTAGAACGAGCATCATCATTAAATTGATTGCATGTGTTTAAATGCAATTTGAATCTTTTAGCTTCTTCATAAGATTCAAATTCAATATGAAGTGTAAATTTTTCAAATTTAGGTTTTTCTGATTTCGATGTGTGTACTTTCATAAGTTTTAAATTTTTAAAGTTTATATATTATACAAAAAATTATTTTAATATCTAAAATGGAGGGTTTTTATTATCTTCAATCATCCAATTTTCCAATGAACCCTTGTTTAATTTACTATTTTGAGAAACTGTTACTAATCTTATATTATCAACTGAATATCCTTTATTTACATCAATTCGATCAATTGAATAATCATTACTTAATTTTCCTTTTAACTTCAAATACCCGGTTTTATTACAAAATTCCTTAAATTCATCTAAAGTTAAATCGAATTGCTTCCCTCTATATTTTGAATTTGAACGTAATAAATTATAATAATAAAAATAAGGATTATCAATTTTAACCTTTCTACTTTTACATTTCCAACATATTTTACGTCCTTTTGGGGCTTCATTATTACAACCATAAGTAATACATTTCATATACTAAATGATTTCTTTGTTGCCCAACTACAATCAACCTCAGTTGCTTCCATATCTACGTTCATTGCAACATTAATCCAACGGAAATGTTCAGGCAATCGTTTGGTTGTAATATCTTTTATTTTACTAGCAATTTCATAGGTTTCTTTAGGATTACAATCAATAATCATGGAATCATGGATTTGTCCGATTAGTTTACTATCATAATCCATTAACAGTTTATCCACTTGAATAAATGACCAAAGTAGACAATGGAATGCGGAACCTTGTCCGGGGTAATTAGTAACATCATTCTTTTTCATTGCACCCGAGCAACGAAACCCAGTTAACAAATCAATATACCCTTTTTGCAAATAATCATTATACCATTTATCTTTCCAACGTTTATAAACTTTAAAACGATTTCCCCAAAAATCAGTTTCAATATCCTGTATATGTTTTTCAAAAGCAGTTAATGATTTTATTCCATTTACAATTAAATGATCTGATAATTTGTAACCATTAAAATCTATTCCCTGCCCTTCACTCCACTTTCCTTTAGGTAATTTTCCCCATTCACAAGCTAAATTTGAAGCACAATTACGAAAATAATCCCCATAGAACTGGGGAAATACAAACCCATTTTTAGCAGCATTACGAAGAGTTTTATGTGCAGGAATAGTTTTATCAAAATTATCTATAAAAAATATTTGTTGTGCCATATCCCGGTGCATATCCAAAGCCGGATTATTAACATAAGCAACTAAATTAGGGTCTTTATTATAACACGCATTTATTCCAACCTCAATTCCTTTAAAGTCAATTTCTAATAGTTGGTGTCCGGGACGGGCAAATAATGTTTCTCGACAAACTCGTGATTCTTCATCCCTAATGGGTATGTTCTGGAAGTTGGGGTGGTCTGAACTTGACCGGAAAGTTTTTACTAAATGAAGATTAAAAAATGGATGAATATACCCATCAACTTGCTCACGTAAAAACCCCTCCAAATATGTATCACGAAGTTTTTTAAGTTTTGAAACCTGTAATAAATTATTTAATTCTGGTAGGTTTAATTGGCTTAGTGCTTCCTCATCAGTTGAGCCCTTTCCACTTGGGGTAAGTTTAGAAGGTTTAATCCCTTTCACCCCATATAAAAAATCACCAAGTTGCTTATCTGAATTGATATTAACAGCACTCTTTGCTGACCGTTGCCATTCTTTAAAAAAATCTGAATCTTTAAATTCATTTTCTAACCGTTCAATTTTTCTTGTCAAACGAACTTTTGATTTTTCTAAATAAGTAACGTCACAACGGATACCCTGTTGCTCTGCCCGTGCTAAAGCTAAAACACCTTCGTGCATTAATTGGTAAGCTTCTTTTGTTTTAGGATGTATGTTCATAGTAATCTTTGTTTTTTCAAATGCTTTCATATATGTCAGTAATGAAGTCCCATGTAAGTCTTTTGGATTCGTGCCATAACGGAAATAATTTATAACGCCCCCTGCCCCTGCTAAATGTGCCGCTGCAAGTAATCCCGCTCTTGTAATGGTAATTTCACCATATCCTTTTGGTGTTATTGTTTTCCAAATATACTTTTTGATAATTGGTTGTAAAAGAACTTCATTATATTTTAACAAGCTATCCAAAGCCCGTTCCTGTAATTCTTTAGTGAAAATCTTTGGGTTTTTTATAAACTGATTTCTTGTTATTGGTATTCCTATGTCTAAAAGGGTAGGTTCCATAAACCCATAACCCCCCATTGCACCTGACTTATGTATTTTAAAATAATTACAACTTGATTCTTTGAAAAATAAAAGTTCTTTAAAATCTTTTTGTACAACAATAAAGCGTTTTGGACTTATACAATTCAATTCTAAACCTATTAATAAGATTAGAACTAAAATTAACGTTCGTTTCATTACTTACATTTTGGTTAAGTTTTAAAGTGATTAATAATCTATTGAAAGACCCATAATAGATATATTATATATGGGTTTTATAGGGATATGAAATTTCCCTTTATAAAAACAATCCTCACATTCTACATTATCACATGGACATCCTTTCATTACAGGAAACATTGGATGGGTACAAACTCCGGTTGGTTTCATAATTATATATTAAATTTATTCTTTTCATACCCCATTATTTCCTGTTGTTTCATAGCCAAACGATATTCATAGATAGAATCATAAGCACAATACTTCATCAGTTTTTCTTTACCACCCGGCTGTTTAATCAATTCCAAAACACGGTTAAATGAATTTGCATCCTTTGGATCACCTTCCAAATAAGGGCTTATTTCACTTGAATAATCTATTATACCAAAATTAATATAAACCTGGAATTTAAGTCCGGAAACACCTTGTCGATTATCAAGAATATGGGCAGCCTGCATCGAATCCCATTGCCAATTTGTAATGGGGGTATCCAACCTTACTACTGACCAGGTTTCTTCAAACTTCATATTGTGGGCAATTTTGCCAATATTAGGATTTTTCAACAGTTCAATAAACGGTCGTAAATCCTTTCTTTTTTCTGGTAGCATAAAAACATAAACATGCCCGGGACTATAAGCGACCGAAGCGCAGACAATACGATGCCCTTCTGCATGAGGTTTTAATCCTGTTGTTTCATAATCAAAAGCAATAGAAATATTACCCATTTGTGAAAGTTTTGTCAATGGTTCTAAACTTTCTATAATATCTATTTTTGGTTCAATATGTTTTGGAAATGATTGTTCTAAGCATTTTAATGCCTGTTGAATATCCTGTTCCCAAATAAGGGTTTCAATTTTATCATTATTGTTATAAGCAGGTTTTGTATTTGCTGCCCAAATAGGACTATAAGTAGGACAAACCCAACATTGTAAATCTTGGTCTGGTATACAGAAACCCCTCCACTTTGGTATTGTTCCAAGGTCTTTTTTCCAACGATGTCCAATAACGGAATATAAAGCAGCTTGGCCAAGTAATATAATTAATTTAGGTTTACGTTCTTCAATAGTTTTTAATACGTTTTTACGACAGCAATCTGTTTGCAACGGGGTTGGTAGATGTTGAGAATGGCATTCGATTGCACTTATTGTTAGGCAATCAGTTTGCAAATTTACATCATATTTTTCTAATGTTTTTCGCAATAATCCCAGGCTATCATTTGGACGCTCTGAAATAATCAGAATTTCTTTTTCAAAGTTTCCTACCGGGGCAAATTGTTCATTTCCCAGTCCACAGGTTTGGCAGGACAAAACTTTCCCTGTTGGTTTTACAGTTTTTGATTCTATTTGCTTATGTGGAAAAAAGCCTTGCATTATAAAATTCCTTTCTGACGATTTTTTGCAGTTTTTAAATTCTTAATGGCATTTTTATAATATGATTCTTTCAATTCAATACCAATAAACTTACGTTCCATTTTTAAACTTTCAAATCCTTCTGAACCAATCCCGGCAAATGGGCTTAAAACAATATCACCGGGATTTGTCCATAATTCTAAACAACGTGCAATGACTTGTAATTGTAACGGGCAAATATGACGTTCATCAGCATTATCACGAGCAGACCGGGCATTTAATGTATCTGATTGATTAATATCCATCCAAATAGGACTAGCATATCTTTGCCATACTTCATGGGAATATTTATTTAATTTTGGATTATCGTTTTTAGGTATTTTTGGTTCTGGTAAATCCCCAATATAATTTTCAAACCCCCTCCCATGTGCAATAGGTTCTTTATTTTCACCGGGTTTTACAAAAGTTAAAATTTCATCTGCAAAGCCCTGTCCACAACGGCTTGAATCTTTAGAAATTTGTTTGTGTGCTAATGATAATGTTTTTGTACGTGTTGCCTGTAATAAAGCACTTTTCCAAATAACAACTTTAGAATGATATTCAAAGCCAAAATTTTCCATTAATTGAACAATCATTCCGGGTAAGTCTTTTAACCCCATTGAATTATCATGTGTAAGTGTTTTGTGAATTATAGAGCAATGTATAGATACTAATCTACCAGTTTTTAAAACACGAAATAACTCCGGCATAAGGTATGAAAAATGTGAATAAAATTCATTATCATTTTTAGAATTCCCCATATCCTGTAATGAATTTGAATAAACATAAAGACTTAAAAATGGTGGTGAAAAAATAGAATACCCTATTGATTCATCTGGGATACCTTTAATTACTTCAACACAATCCCCTTGATACATTGACCAATTATCAGTAATTTCTTGATTAAAAACTTTAGGAATAATTGTTTCCCGTTCTTTTAAATATAATTGTGAACGTAAACGTTTGAGTTTTCTTTCCTCTGTTTCTATTTGTTTAATTAGTTCATCCATAATGGTAATTTCATTTGTATTTTAGATTGTGTTTTTTCAATTACTTTATTATTAATTTCTTGTTTTGTAATATCTTTAGTTAAAGCAATTATATTTTGCATCATGTGTTGAGCTTGTAAATCTTTTCGTTTAATATTTTTCAAAACAGCCCCTTCCCTTTCTTCAATAATAATATGACAATTGACTTCTTTTTTTTGTCCAAATCGCCATACCCTTCTGGTTGCTTGATAAAATTGTTCCCAGGAATCTGACAAACCAACAAAAGCCATATTATTGCAATTTTGCCAATTCATACCAAATCCTGCAATTTTAGGTTTTGTCACCAACCGCAAAACTTCTTTAGATGAAAAACCTAACATTAATTGTTTGCGCAATTCATATTCTGTTGACCCGGCAACTTCTTTTGCCCCTTTAATAAGTTTTGTTAATAGTTGGCTTTCTTCATTAAATCCACACCAAATTAACCATTGATCGTTTGAATTATTAATTAAATTAGCAGCGTATTCACAACGTTCTTGAATGGTTTCCCGCCTAACCTGTCTACGTTCATCCATTGACTTTGCTTCATTAATAAAGAAACCATAATTTGATTTCTTTGCTGGTATTTTATGTTCAAAATAATTTAATTTTGGTAATACAAATCCATTTTGAACATAACCTAAATCAGAAGGGTTTGAAAGCATAACAGACCATGAGCAAATCCATTCCCAGAATTTTGTTTCCTCCGCATGTCTTTTTAAACGCCATTGACCAGTATCATTTGCATCATTTACAAAAAACATAGATAGCATTTCTGAATAAGTCATTATGCCTAAAAATTCTGAATGATTACCGAGTTCAATATAATCATTTGGTGAGGGCGTTGCACTACAAGCAAGTCGATATGGTGTTTTTGAAAACATATCAATAATTTGATTTCTTGTTGAACCTGTCATATTTTTTAAAATACTTGATTCATCTAAAACAACACCACAAAATTCTGAACTTCTAAATTTATGTGATTTTTCATAATTAGTAATATTAACCCCGTTTTTAACATCGGATTGAGATTCACAAATATTAACAGGAACATTAAATGTTTTATCACCAAGTAATTTTGTTTGTTCCGCAACTGCTAATGGGGCTATAATTAAAACAGGGCTATTTTCTTTTTTAGAAATATGTTTTGCCCATTCTAATTGTTGTGGAGTTTTCCCTAATCCACAATCCTCAAACAAACAAGCCCTACCCTTTTTTAAAGCCCACGTTGTAATATCTTTTTGAAACGGGTATAGTATAGGACTTATTTTCATTGTGGGTTCAAAGCCAACAGGCTTAAATAATAATTCTTTTTTATTTAAAAATTCTTGGTAAGTCATATTAATTCTTATTTTTTAAACAAGTAATATAAACCCAATTTGAGCCCTCAAATCTTAACTTAGTATCAGAAGCGATACAATCTAATGTCTCAGTTAAAATGCCTCGTAAAAGGTACGGAGAAATGATAAACTCGATAGTATCCCCATCATAGGTCGTATTAACTGTTTCTTCATATCGACCCCCCTCGGCTTCGGACTTAATTTTGAATTTATTTTTTTCGATGGTAATTGTTACTGATTCATCTAACACAAACTCCTGCTTTGCAAATACCTGAGCACGGTCAATAATTTCAATAATTGTTTTTGGAAATGTTAGTTCTACCCCCTCAACTTCTACATAAGGTTTTGTATCTGGAAATGAATCCTCAAACGTACGACAGGAAATAACAGTCCCGGCTTCGGTTTTAAAATGAATCCAACCTTTCCCTTCGGCAATTTTAGTTGGTTTTAATTTTACCATATTAATTGCCGAGGTTGCTGGCAATAGAAATTCATTTACTGGCAACGTAGAACCGGATTCACTGCGAGCAATACGAAATGAATCTGATGCCTCAATAACCCCTTCTTTGGATATATGAACACAGGTTAAAACTGGTTTTGACATATCCCGGGAACAGGCTGGAAGAACAAAGGAAACTAGTTTTAAAAATTCCTCAGGCAATGGTTTCCACTTTAAAGAAGTCATCCCATCAATTAAAGGTAATTTTATTTCTGATTCTAAAGCCAATGAAGCCTTTGAACGACCTGACTTTATTACTACTTCATTACCTTCAATAGATAATTCTAATTCATCTTTTTTTAGTTTTGTCAGGAAAGGATAAAGCTTGTCTGCTTTTATTACCCCCTCGATTTCCAACCCTTCAACCGGATGTGAGATTGAAATTTCATCATTGTAGGTTACGACCCGTCCTTTTATAAAAGCAAACGAGGTTGATTGTTCAATGATTTCTTTGTTTGATAAGCCTGGTTTTACTATTTCTAGGGCTTTTTGAAGTGTTGTTTTGTTTATGTTCATATATTTTTGTTTATTGTATTATACAAATTTTATTTTAATTTTGATAAAAATGAATTATAAACTTCTGTTGCAATTTGTGCAATCATTATTGGTGGTACAGACATTCCTATAATATATTTAACATCATTTGTAATAAAATTGTAATCTAAAGGAAATGAACCAACCATTTTTAATTCATTATTATTAATTTTTCTTGGATATGAAAAACATACTAATTTTGAACCTGAAGTACTTGTAATAGTATTACATACTTTTTCATCATAAATATATTTACTATTCCAGTTTGACTCTCTATTTTCTGTTCTTTTTAATGTATCACAATAATCATTATCCCCTATTCTTTTTTTATTCCAAACATCTAAATCATAATCAGTTAATTTATTATCATTATCAATGGTTTTTAATTCCTTAAAGTATATTTCTTTTTCATTGAAATTGAAATTGAAATTGAAATTGAAATTGAAAAGATTTGTATTTTTTTGATTTATATATTGTGTTAAATCTTTTCTTATTGCAATAAAAAACACCCTTTCACGCCTTTGTGGAATACCCATTTTTGAAGCATCTAATAACCAATGTTGACAATCGTAACCAGCCAAATTAAATGCTTTGTATATTTCATTAACGTAATTTTTTTTATAACCCATTGCAGAACCCATTAAAATACCTTTTACATTTTCTGCAATAACCATTTTAGGTTGTAATTTTTTTGCTAAATCAATAAAATCAAAAAACAATGTATCCAATACTTGTTTTTTTTGCCCTTCACGAAAAACTTTTTCTTTCCCCCAATCTTTTTCACGGTTTCCAGCCATTGAAAAACTACTACATGGTGGTGACCCATCTAAAATATCTAATTCATATAGTTCTTTTGGTAAATCATTTTTATCTTTAAATGTTTGAATGGGTTCACAAAATGCGTATTTTGGATGATGATTTACTTTATATACTTCAATCATTTTAGGGTCAATTTCATTACATCCTATTACATCAAATCCTGCTAATTTATAACCCATTGTTGAGCCCCCACCACAGGCAAAACAACTAAATACTTTACCTTTATCCTTGGTAAATACTGCATCTTTTAAAGTCCATTTATATGGAAATTTATGTTCTTGCATTTATTTTAATTTAAAAAAAGATAAGGCAGGAAAATTTCCTGCCTTTAAAATGAAATTATTTAATCCAATTTTCCAAGTTCTTTTAAAATACTAATTGCAGCCAGCATTTCATTTTTTCGCATTGTAATAGAAACATCGGCCATTGTTGTTCCTTTTTCTTTTAGAATTTTTGCAAGTTTTTCATTTGAAATTTCAAAATTTTCACAAACAGCCCTACGAACAATATACGTTGCAGATTCAGTCTTTCCCCCTTTTTCTTTTTTCTCTTTCTTCACAGGCTTTTCAGCAACCACTTTTTCCTTAACAACCTTTTCAGCTTTTTTAACAGGCTTAACCACTTCCGGCTCGTCCTCAGGAACATCTTCAACAGTAGGTTCAACATCGGTAATGGGATTTAACAAAGCCAACATAGCTTCTTTCAGCGGTTCAAACTCTTTGTAACTGGCAATTTTAGGGAGTAAGGGTTTAAACACGGCATCGGTTTTTACAATCCCTTTTAAACCCCCAACAGTTTCAATTTCGTTGATTTCGTCAATCAAATCCTGATTAGGATTTTCAGCAGCTTTAACAACTTTCATTTCTGCTTTTTTGACAGGTTTTTCAGCAACGGGTTTCTTTACTTCTTTTTTTGCAGGCTTTACTGGTTCCAACGATTCCGTAACGGCATCCAAAACAGCTTGGGTTTCCGGGGTAAATTCGTCACCTTCCTGGATAAGTTTTTCATTCACTACCTTTTCAAGGATTTGTTTCAACTCTGTATCCGGGGTTTTTTTGGTAATAACGAGGTCTTCATTATCATCATCCTTTAAACCACCAAATACTTCGATGATTTCTGTTACTGCTGTAAACATGGCAGCTTTGTTTAAAATTTCAGTCATTGTTTTAAATTTAAAATTAATACTATTATACAAAAAATTATTTTAAGCGTTTGGAAATCTGGAAGGACTCGAACCTCCTGTAACGTCTTACAACCCATCCCGGATCAGATTTCATTTAATAAACTAGGAATCTTAATCAATTCCTAGTTTTGTTTTTCTAAATTTTGTTTAGTAGGCTCTTTAACTCGCAGCCCATAGATGAACCTCCATTTCTTTTTAGTTTTTACTGTAGTTTTGTTTATAAAAACATAAATTTTGAAAGGGTAAAATTAAACTAAATAATTTAATAAACTAACTTTTTTAAATAAATATTTAAAATTATTTTAAATTAATCCAACCGTGTAACCTCCCAATGGGTTTCTTTTTTGTCATCAGTCTGGGAAAAATGCAGCCCAAAAGAACGAAATAAAACTCCCGAAGCCCTTTGTTTATCCTTATTAATAGTAAACCAAGCCTCCCCACTATCAACTTCACGACTGCCATGTGGGACTAACTGAAATATATTATTAGCAATAGCCCCCATTGCAGATGCTCCACGTAACCCTTTTTTATTACTTTTACCAGCATGATGTAATATTATATGAGCAACCCCTATTGCTTTTAAATCCCGTAAAAAAGGATTTATTTTATTAGACCACTCAGAATTATCATTCTCATCAATCAACCCAAATAAGGTAGAAACAGAATCCAAAACTAATAATTTATAATTAGGATGATCTTTTAACCAATTGATTATTTTCATTTGGTTTACACGCAAATTTAAAAAGAAAGTGTCCTCGGTAGCCATTTGATATTCAGGTACGGAAAGTATTTTCATTTGATATTTTACAAACTGATCCCCTAACCATTCAAATTGACTAATACGTTCATTCATTTCATGTTCCCCCATTTCACCATCTACGTATAGGGTTCCACAAGGATTTTTAACCTGCCATTTATTTATTTCACAATCTTTTGATTCATAATTACGACAACCTAACATATATGATATGGCAACAGTTAACAAAGTTTTCCCACAACCAAAATTTCCATAAAGTATAGTTGTTTGTCCCGCCCGTAACCAAGGGTATAAAAGAAATGGTGGGGATTCTCGTTTCAGCCCACGTATTTCAGGTATTGAACGAATATGATCTTTTAGATTATTAGTTGTAATTGAAAGGGGTCGAAAATCTAAAGTAAGTTTTTCAGCCTCTTCAATCTGATCTTTTTCAATTAAGGCTTCAATTGTTTGATGATATATAGCTAAATGACGTTTTGAAAGGTGTTTTTCAGCTTCTTTTACTAAGTAGGGTATATTTATACTTTCCCGTTCGTACTCGTCTGATAACGCTGGCAAAATGTCTTCTTCAATTTCCTCTGCAATTTCTTTAGATAGTGTTTTTTTCTTTTCGTAGTAAATAGTTTCAATTGCCCGGCCAGGGGCTTTTTGGTATTCTGAGAAATATTCCATGCACCATCCTGCCAGACGTTTGGCTGTTGCTGATTCTATTAATGTTAAATTCCATTTTGATTGGATTGCCTGAATAAACTCTGTTGAAGTGATAAGAGCTGTAATAATTTGCCGTTCTATCATAAAATAAAAATATAACTATTATACAAATTTTATTTTAAACTGGTAATGGTAATTTACTTAAAAATTGTTATGAGTATTTCCAAATATGTTTATAACAAATAGCAATCCCATTTTTTAATCTTCTATGAATATTTGCCTTGCTATACCCTAATTTTTTTTCAATTTCTGATATACTTCTAAAATTTTGTATAAAATTGCCTTGCAAATCATATTGAGATACAGGCTTACTTTTTACATTAGTACCAAGTATTTGTGCTGAATGTTCATAATTTTCAAAATGAGTAGCCCATTCTAAATTTTCAACATTATTATCATTTCTAATTCCATTTATATGATTAACACATTTTTTATTTTCTTTATTAAATAAAAAAGTACTAGCAACAATTCTATGAACTAAAATTTGTTTTCTAGTAACCCCATTGCTTAATATTATAGATAAATACCCTGTATCTTTATATAAAACAGGTTTTCTAACAATACCTTGTAATTTAGATTTACTATTATAACTAGATTTTTTATATCTATTTAATGATCTAATATTACCATATGTAGATACTTGATATAATCCTTCGTATTCCTTAATATCTCTCCAAATTTCTCTCATAATTTTTTTAACAAATATATGAATAATAATTTGTAGTTGTATTATAAAGTAAAAAATCTTTATCTATTATTTGGGGTAAATGTTTTTCTTTCCTTGGACGTTGAAAATCTATTTTATCGTATTTCTTTTTTAATACTTTTTCATACCCAAATTTTAAAGCATTAATTATTTGATTCTGTTGAGATATAGAAGAAAAATTGTAAGTGGTCAAATACTCAGTAAAATCAATAGAAGTAAGATGTTGATAATATTTATTTCTATTGATTATAAACTTTTCAAAATAATGAGAATATATCTCAATTGTTCTTTCTGAGTAGTTAAAATATTTTAAAGATTGTTGGTAAATCTTTAAAAACTCTTCAATATTTTTGTTCATAGTCAAATAGTTATAATATAATTTCTATATATAATAGTTATAAGCAAGCAAGAAGTGGCTTCGTCAATCACCTGAATAAGCTCCACCTCTAAAATGGTCATTTGGGTCTGGTAAATTCCAGATTCTTTTCTGTAATTCATCCATACATAATCTTTGCGGATTATAGTTCGGACAAGGTACTTCATGTCCTTTCAATCCTTTCTTTGTACCTTCTTCGAATAATTCAGTTATATCCATATTTTTTGGTTTTCTTAAACCAATTCCTAATGGTTCAATATTTTTCATAATTGTTTTGTTTTTCTAAATGATTAATAAACAACTCTATTTCACTTTTTAAAAGTTTCATTTTATTAATAAAATCATCAATATTTTCAGTGTTTTTAATTAGTTTAATAGTTTTACCGCAATCTGATATAGCTAAAAAAGTGGTTCTTTCAGCCCCGTCGCTATATTTTACTTCACCATCAAAAGCAATAACACTGCCAAGAGAAGGAGAATCACTCTTGTTTAGCCAAGTTCTTTTGTTATACAATGCCTGCTTATAACACGGCGTATAATCCATGCCGGTATCAGTGGGTTGCATAAGTTCAGTACTTTTAATATTGTTCATTCTCGTTTGATTTTAAAGTGTTTCAAATCCGGCACGTATCATACGCCCACCGTTATACGCAATTAAAGACCTGCGATAAGTTCACCACATTTTTCAGGGTCTTCGAGCGTATTCCAAAGGTCTTTTAATTCTTTTTTAGCCTCTTTCAATTCTTTTTCAAGTTTTTGAATGTTAGGTGTTTTTGCATTTTTCATACCTGCCTTAAAAGCATCAACTGCGATTTTATGATAAGTTGGAAAGTTTTCAAATTGCTTTGCGTATTCTGTTGCTGTCATTGTATTTTGATTTAAAGATTAATAATAAAAGCGTATAACACATAATATAAAAAATTGGGGTTTCTGAGGGGTGGCGAAGCGTATAGCTCGCATTATATCTCTCATCGGTTGATAAGCACGCAGCTCCGAAATCCCCAACTTTTCATATTACCGACCGTTAGCAACAACCGCTAAAACTCCGCTGGTCTGTCAAAAGACATCATCGGTGGATTGTTATTAAGCATTTCGATATAATCTTCGTAAAGTATTGCATCTTCTCGCCTTCCGCATACGTTTTCACCTTGGTTATTTACATACTCATTAGGGTCATTACATTTGCTATCTTTATAGTGCTGACATTTCACTATCTCGCAACCACTCAAAGCGGCAGTTGCTAACAGCGGGTCATAACCCATTTGGGCTTCCTGCTGTTTATCAATAGATTCTCTACTTTTATGCATCTTTGTATTTATTTAAGTTTGTACTAATTAATCCCAAACGGTTCATACCCGCATCACGTTAGCAAACAGCTAAAGTTCACTACTATCTTTTTTCCAGTTCCAAGGTGCATTCGGGTCATCTGTCTTTATTTTACTTTTTGCAGATTTAGCCGATTTGCTAACAAGCGGTATATTTAATGCTTGCAGTATCTTTTCATAGTAATCTGTCAAATTACAGTCGTTCTGTTGCAATCCTTTATCGTAAACTTCAAATAGTAGTTTTTCAATTAACTTTCGTTTTTGCTTTGCCATTTCAAATTAAGTTTTGTTGTTAATAATCGCACTAAAATATACCGCCAACCGTTATATGCTACTTTAAAACTGCTTCGTTGATAGCTTTTTCGCATATTTGACGAATTGAATCTTTGCCTAACTTTTCAATTTGAGAAGTTAAAACATAGATAGTCATTTGCTGTTTTTTATCGGTGCAAGGTTTACGCCCTGCACCGTTTCTTTTACCGCCTTTCATTCAGAGTAATTTTTAATATCTTTATCAGCTTGTTTTATTATTGATTGCTGAGATTTGATTTGTTCTTTTAATCTTACTATTTCAGCTTCTAATAAAGCTATTTCATTGTTTGCTTTTTCTTTAATAAAATTTGCCTTTTCAATTTGTTGTTTCTGAAATTTTTCAATTGTTGCGTTCATAATTTAAAGTATTAATTATGACATAAAGATAAGGTTTTATTTTGAATTAGCAATAGTTTTAATCAATTATTTTTCAATAAATTTGAAAATATTTTACCACTCCGTACTCCGTACCCACTCCGTACTTAATTTGTAACTAATTAAAAAGCAGCATATAACAACAAATATAAAACAGGCGGGGGATACTGCCACTAAGCCATATGCTGGTGTAACTAAGCAGTATCTCCTAACCACCAATTGCTGCCTGTTTACTCCGCCCGTTTCATATTTGCGACCGTTATAACCAACCTTAAAAAAGTGCCATTTGCAAAGTTTCATTTTTGATTGGTTGTTTTACAGTATTTAATGAGTTTATAATATGTAATCCTAAATCAGGATGAACACAGTTTCTAAGCACTTGACCAGGCGAATGATTTTTGCCGTAGTAAATATTACCTTCATATTGTATTCCTAACCAATCTTTTAAAGCCTGTATTTCTTTTGGCGAATCACCTTGTATAAAATTTGGCACATTTTTAATTTCAAAGTTTGGTATTTCAAAGTTGCTCCAAAAGTAATGCCTACCTAAAATTGCAGTAGGCTTTATAAGCGGTTCGTAATATGGTTTCACGTTTTCAACAACCCATTTGCCTTTAAAAAAGTGCTGTAAAAATATAATTTCCTGGTAAAGCATCATGTCAGGGTATTTTCTAACATCCCATTTTGTTGCTTTCATCATTCGGCTATGGCTTTGGCATGGAGGCGAAGTCCAAACAAAATCAAAGTTTTCGTGGTTGCGTAATAAATATTCGTGAGCATCCCCAACTATCATTTTATCGTTTGGGTTGTTTTGTAAATAAACATCTGCTATTTTTTGTTCCATTTCTACGGCTGTAACCTCAATATTGCCACTCCATTTTCTTCTATTTCCACCAAGTCCAGCGAATAAATTAAGAATACGAAAAGGCTGGTTATAACACGCGGTCATAAAACATGCCGAGTGTGGTTGTTTATTAAAGTGTGTAGCTCCGTTTGTCATTTCGTGTATTTTGATAGTTTTTTACCTCATAATTCGGCACGTTTCATACCGCCAGCCGTTAGCACCTATTCAACCAACGGTCGCATTTTCTGAAATCTTTTATATATATGAAATAAATTGTGTTTAAATCATAAGGCTTATCTGATTTATCATAGTTCCTAAAAGCATTACACGTACTTTTATTTTTACATTGCTCAACACCTTTTTTAAAATTATACCGCCAGCCGCTGCAATAAACAGGTGCTAACAACGGCTCACCCGAAATAGCGGGTTTGGTAGGTATTTCTTCTTTATCACTCATAGTTATTTTATTTATAGTTTGATACTTGTTTTCTTTGTTTTTCGCTACTTCGGGTAGCCGCAGCCGTTAGCTGCAATATTAACGGCTCACCTCGATAATTGCATCGGGATATTCACGACAGGCATTTAAGTAATTTTCTACCCAAGGAAGAAAATGAATATACAAACCCCATCCATTCGGAGAATCAAATTGTTTGTAGTGTTCTGGTCTTGCTTTCATATCTTCAAAACCTTTTTCTAAAATTGGAATTATATCACTAGCTTTTGTTGCTCCGATTTCTTCGGGTCTCCAACATGCTTCATATATTCCAGCAGCATCAGCCATTTTATTTAAGTTGTGTGTGATATTTGCATCAAACACACATTCGGTTTCAACATCATTTTCTTCTACAACTGCATTTTGATATTTTTCTCTAACTTCTGCAATTGTTAATTCTTTAGTTTTACCGTTTTCACGAATAAATACACCTGTTCCTTTTTTAGTTATAGGTGTTTTTGAAATTAATGATACATCTAAACTCATAATTATTTGTTTTTAAATTGATTAATAAAAAATACTGTGGCTAACACCGTGTATAAGCAATGGCACGGAAAAGTTAGTGCTAATTTGAAACTGTGTACAAGTGCCACTGCTCATACACGAAACGTTATTAACGTGATTTTACCCTCTATACCACCGTCCGGTATTACTCCAAAATTTACCATCATGAGGATTATAAATATATCGTTCATCATCATCTTCAATTAACCAAACCCATTCTCCTTTTACTTTTTGTTTAGTTGCTTTGTAATGTGGTTTAACTTCTTTTTCTGATTTATTATACAAATTATTTTTTATAGGGAAAAAACCAGAATAATTATTTGACATAGCATCTTCTATTATTTCTTTTGCTGTAGTTGAATTATTATTAGAAAATTTTAAAAGTTTGTTATAACATAACTGAGTTGAATTTTTATCTTTATATGATTGGTTTTTATTTTTCTTATAGGTTAACCAGGTTTTAAATATCTCTAAAAAATCTGGATCAATATTTAGAGATTGCAATAAAATTTCTTCTTTTGAAATTTTTTGCTTATTAGTATTATTTTCTTTTAATATATTTAATGCGTAGTTTCCTACATGTAGCTTACCTATATCTAGGAAACCTAAATGTGGCTCAACTATCTCTAAATTGTAGGTTTGTAGAGTTTTTAATTGGTTTTGTATATTAAATTGGTTTGGAGTGTCTGTATAAGCCCAAAACATCCCTTTTAATGATTTTGTTTTTTTATCTCGGTAACGGATTCTCAATAAGTATTGGGTTTTTTCTAATTCTGTAATTGCAGAACGTATTGCAAAATCCCGTTCTTTCATCATTTGTTTGATAGTTTCTATGTAGGAATGCCAGCCCTCTTTATTTGATAATAATAAAGCTAGTAAGGCTTTTGCAGTACCACTTAAATTTGGGTTTCTTAATACTTCTGTTGGAATAATTGTAAAATCTTTTTGTGTAGAGCAATTAATTGCATCAGGTAGATTTAATTTGGTTAAATTTCCACGTATCATAATAATTGTATTAATTGTTCTGATAACGCGTTAATTTTAGCAATAGGCAATTTTAATTTTTCAGCAGCTAGTTTATTTAATTTATTATGATACTCTTTTTCGTATGCAATTATATATTTATAAACTATAAATAAACTAATCAATTCAGAAGGATTTTTTTGTTTTAAAAGAATATCGGCGGCTTTCATTTCTACAATTATAGGGACAAAAGCATTAAGAAAGTCTTTATTTTTCATTTCGTTTAGATTGTTAGTAAAACAAAAACCAGAAAGATTTCGGAGTGGCGGTTCCTACTTTCTATCTGGTTTTTATAACTAAAACGATATATGTTTTTGCTACCGCCACGGAGCATAATAAGTCTTTTGAAAAACAGGGTAAAGATAATATAAAATATTTTAAAATAAAAATTTATTTTTTAACTACTTAGAAAGCAATTGTTTAACTAAATAATCAGCTTCACTTTGTTCCATATCCCCAGGGTCTCCAACAATATCAACCCGGAAAGCATCAACACCACGAAACTTTAATTCTGATACTAATTTGTTAGCTTGTTTTTTAGCTTGTATTTCTTGCCCATCGAAACAGACTGCAACTCTTTTAAACGTTTTTGATATGATACGAAGTTGCTCTGGACGATAAGCAATACCAGAAACTGCAAATGATTTTACTCCAAATCGCCATACATCAGTTGGGCCTTCAACACAGATTCCAGTTTCTTTCCACCCTGATTGTTTTCCATATAATATTTTTTTATGTTCAATTATTTCAAACTCTTTTGGACAAGCCATATATTTCATAAGGTGTTTACCCGTTATATCCCTTGTATCAAATGAAACAATCTGTCTGTTCCACGCGAAAGGAATAAGGATTCTATTTTTATAATTTATGTTTTTTAAAACACTAGTTATGTTTGTTGCTTTTAACCCCCAAACAGATTCAAGTCGTTCTGGGTCAAATCGACGCGATTCTAGGTACTTTTTATGTTGAGGTAATAACTTAGTAAGGTTTGAGGGTAAAGTTAAAATTTGAGGGGTTTCTGTGTGTTTTTCAGTATGTTGTTTAATTAAAGAAATCCCCTCATATTGTTTTATAATTTCCCGAGTTTCTTTTTTTGATAGATTAATTAGGATTGAGATTGTTTCTAATAACGGGTGAAAGCCGCATGCCCAACAGTGGTAGTGATTTGTTTGAAGTTCAAAACCTAAGTGTGGTCCAGGGTGTTGTGATGAACAAAAAGGACAATCAACATTAACCCAACCGGAATGGGTGTATTTCCCTTCTGTGAAGTAGTTAATGTTGAAGTCCTGATATAGTTGGATGATATTCATTTCAAAGCATGTTTTAACCCAGATTGAAAATGAGAATTACTTCTTTTACCATTTTCAAATTGAATATCAGCAAGCCATTCTCCTTTATACTGACGGATTCCAATATTCCAATATCTAATTGAAATAACGGTAGCTAATTTAAAGAAAATAGAATTATCTTGAATATCCACAGTTTTTGCCCACTCATCTGCATCAAAAGCAATTACTAAATCTCCTTTTTTAAAAGGGCTTCTGTATTCCCAAGAAACCATTACGCAGCCCTCCTATGTTTATACCGCAAAGCCTTTCCGTTACGTTTCTTATTCAAATGACGTTTTTTGTCTTTGAAATTTATAGAATATCCACTTTTTTTGTAACTGATATTCTCAGAAAATTCACTTGATTTTTTAGCTTTTGTAACTGCAAACATTGCTATTGTAGCAGCCATAATACTAGCAAAAATCCCTTTTTTTACTTTACCTTCATTTTGATTTTTCATGATGTTTAATTATTTAGATGTATAATAAGCATGCTCAATAAGCCAAATAATATTAATAGTTTTTGGGACTATTCCACGGGATTTTAAATCGTTTAATTCTAATCGGTTTATAACAACTAAACTTTCTTTATCCCAGGCAATAACATGATGTCGTTTTCCACCACCAAGAATTTTTTGATGATTTGATAGCCGGGTACGTTTATCTGCATATTTTCTGGAAAACCAGAAATGTAACCAACCAGAAAATACTAAAGGTTTTGATTTAAACCGGAAATAAAGAAACCAAACGTTTTTTATAAACCTCCAAAGGAGACTAAAAAATATTTTTACTTTTCCCCAAATAAATTGGGTATTTCCTAATAACCATTGCTGATCCCGTTGCAAAGCATTTTTAATTTCTTTTAATTTTTTCATATCAAATTTTTATTTAAAGTTAAGAAAATATTTGTTTTAATTCATCAATTCCTGTTTGTACTCGTTGTATTGACCAACCTTTACTTAACATAACAGATTCAACCCGTTTAATAGCTTCTTTAGGTGGTCGTGTGATAAAAGGCCGGGGACAATCCAAAATAGTTTTAGCTATTTGTTGTGCTTCTGGGCTTAATCGTTCAAAAAGCATATTATTGATAACAACCGGGTTTATTTTAATATCTTCAAATGAAACTAACGTTGGTCGACGGCTGTTTTTATCAATATAGATTTTCAAATGGTTATGGATACACCACCATATATAAGTTGTGATTTTTCCACGTGATGGATTGTAATTTTTTAGGGCTTCTAAATAAGCTAAGGAGGCCTCTTGAAACAAATCATCTAATTCAATCCCGGTTGTTTGGTGAAAGGAATATGCTATTTTATGTAGCAACCTTTCATAACTGAGGAAATTGAAGTTAAATTTTAGCCTTTTCATATTACATCAAATCTAAAAAATAATCAAGTTCTAGTTGAAACATTTCTTGCAGGACTTCTTGAGGATCATCGCCATTGGTAACTCTCCACTTAGCTTCATTAATAAGCTCGTCTGCTTCTTGGGATGATAAACCATCCCGGCGCATAATTGTTGTTTTTAAATCACACATGATAATTAGTTTTTAGTAATTTTGTGCTTCAAGTTTAGTAATAAAGGCATGAATCCCGTTTGAGCATTCTATTAATGGGCTAGGGTCAAATTTATCCGGGTAAACAGTTTCTCCAACAGTATAAACAAAATTATAGTTAGAAGTTCCATAACCAGTATTTACTTTCTTTTTCCCATCATAAATAGCAATTACAAAGGCTTCTGAGAATCTACATTTACGACTTCCAATTGCATTTACACGTTTTGCTTTTTTAGGAATTAATAATTTAGCAATTAAATTATTGTTTAATTTTTTCCAAACAATTAATTCACCTTCTGGTAAAATTGAATTTAATTGGGCTTGTTTTTTTAGGTCAGCTCCACGTAGGTTAGCTTCACATAGGTTAGCTCCACGTAGGTCAGCTCCACGTAGGTTAGCTTCACATAGGTCAGCTTCACGTAGGTTAGCTCCACGTAGGTTAGCTCCACGTAGGTCAGCTTCACGTAGGTTAGC
>Ga0172381_10001102_pt1 | contig 32998 bp, 39 predicted proteins | sample Leawel6488metaG_FD_119754 | JGI IMG/M metagenome (GOLD analysis project Ga0172381, IMG submission 119754) | Leachate microbial communities from a municipal landfill in Southern Ontario, Canada - Leachate well 64-88 metaG | ecosystem: Engineered > Solid waste > Landfill > Unclassified | place... | reverse complement strand
TCTGGAAAACGCCTATCTGAAAAACGCCGATCTGGAAAACGCCAATCTGGAAAACGCCAATCTGAAAAACGCCGATCTGGAAAACGCCAATCTGGAAAACGCCAATCTGGAAAACGCCAATCTGTATAACGCCAATCTGAAAAACGCCGATCTAACCGACTTATTAAAACAAAATTCAGTCCATACCCTCCTTACTATTATTAATTGGGGTCAACTCCCCGATAATCTTACCCTAGAAATGATGCGCCATGATGCTGAATCGTGTGGAATAGACGCTATGACAAAATGGGCCAACGGTGGTGATTGCCCGTTTAGCAACAGCGTTCGTGATTATCAATTTACGGAGAACCGGGCCTTGTGGATACCGGGGGAACCTACCTTGAGAGGTATCAAGCTACTGGAAGCCCTTTGTGTTATTAAAGGGATAAAGATTACAAGGGGGTAAAGACGATGGAAGATATCACAATGGGTCTATTTTTGATTTGGCTAATAACCGGAATACCAACATTATTCTCAGAAATATACCTGATACGGGAATTTATAAAAGAAATAAGGGAGGAAACCCATGGCTAATCAATTTGTAATCAAAGAAGTAGTCCTTGGCACATATCCCGGCTTTACCAAGAAACTGCAAGTCATGGAAGATGGCATATACCGTATCTACTACGATACCGGCGACCAAAAGAAGAATCCCCGATCGGTGGTATTCACTAAGCAGGAATGGAGAAAAGCCATGGAAGAAAGTCAAGGTGCGCTATGACCGAATTCGACAAGCGGTATCACATAGACGTGGCATGGGCCTTCCTCATTGTCTGTATTTGTGCCATAGGTGCCCTCTTCCTCAACCATTGGGACCGGAAAATTACCCGCGAGACAGAGCGGGCAAAGGTCACGGCTGAATATCAAAAGGCTATCCGGGCCGGAAAGGTTATCGACGTGGGAGATCGGAAAATACGGATTGTCGAGATTGTAAATGGGGAGGAATAACCATGGATGTAAACGGAATACCCGTTGTGTACGAGTACCATCACAGAATTACGGAACGGGCGTTACTCCTTGCCTGTGAACAGCTATTAAGCTGCCCCCATTATGAGCATGACCGCTGCCAAGGGGGATATGAGCATGAGCCTTACCCTGATTGTGATCAAGAGCAAGGGGAATGTTGGGCGAGGTATTTTGAGAATGAGGCGAGCAAGGAAATCAGAGCGGCAGAGGCCGCGTAGGGAGGGATTAGATGGCAGGATTCAAGAAAGCAAAAGCGGAACAGGCCGCGTTAAAGGTGGGGATGTATGGGCCAAGCGGATCGGGGAAAACCTTCACAACACTACTTATGGCTGAAGGATTGGCGAGAATTACGGAAAAACGAATTGCTTTTGTCGATACGGAAAGAGGGACAGATTTTTATTGTAAGACTATACCGGAAAGAAGAATTCATCCAAATGCCTTTGACTTTGATGCACTATACACACGCAGCATCACTGAGGTGTTAGATGCAATCAAGGGCCTCAAAACAAACGAATATGGCGTAATAGTCGTAGATTCCATCACCCATATATGGGAAGCGGCAAGAATGGCATACAACGGTAAAGAAACGTCTGCCGGCACCATACCCATGTATGCGTGGGGAAAAATAAAAAAGCCCTACAAAGAGCTTATTAATATACTTCTGTCAAGTCCGATGCACGTTTTTTTCTGTGGCCGCCAAGGAAACGAGTTTGAAACCGACGAAGACAGCGGAGAATTAAAAAAGGTCGGGGTGAAAATGAAGGCAGAGGGAGAGACCCCGTATGAACCCCATATTCTGATTCACATGGAAGGCATAAAGGATAAAAAAGGAAATTCTATTATAACCGCCTTTGCAGAAAAAGACAGGACAGGGATTCTTGCGGGGAGAACAATAGAATGGCCCGATTTCGACAATATGATCAAACCCTTGCTTTCCACATTAGGGGGTATTCAGGCAACCATAACGAGCGAAGAAGAAACTGGGCAGAAAGATGCAGAAAGGATTACCAAAGACGATCTGGATCGAACCATTGAGAGTGGAAACATAAAAGAACATTTTCAAGCAAAACTGGTCCTGTGTAAGACAAAAGATGAACTTAGAGACCTTAACAATGAATTAACGCCGGAAGTAAAAAAGAAAATGACATCTTCTGACATGGCAGAATTAAGGGAATCGTGGGTTAAACAGGCAGATAAGATAAAACAATGAAGAATAAAACCTGTCCCACCTGTAAAAAACTCGGCAAGAAGTCCTGTCCCGATTATCCCAAGGACTGCGGACCTGGGGGATGGTGTGGAGCGGGGAAATGGGCCAATGCAGACAAGGGGCTATGTAAAGGATGTCGAATAACCAGCGCCGATTTTGATAGTCCGAACGCCACATGTCGTCATGAGAGATAGAGGGGGGAAAAGTGATAGACCTTCAAGAGTTTTGCAGTGACAGAAAATTCATCGACCGGCCATGGTCACGAGACGGTTACACTTACGCAACAAACGGAGTAATCATTGTCAGGGTTCCTTTTGTAAAGGGAGTAGAAGACAATCCATCGGCCCCAAGCCTAAAGGAGTTGTCATTTGATCGTGAAGTTACGGAATGGCTGACCCCTCAGATAGAAAAAGTGGAGCCTATAGAGTGTTCGGAATGTGACGGTAAAGGATATTATACCTGTCAAGAGTGCGGGACCGAGGATATCTTTTGTAAAAACTGTGGCGGCAAAGGTGCGTTGCTGCCCCAAGTAGAAGTTAAGGTGGGCAGGTTGACCTTTTCCAATCACATATTGCAACTCATCGCCGATCTTCCTGACATCAAGATAGAAAATAGAGACCCAGAACCGTATATCCCTGTTAAATTTGTTTTTGAAGGCGGTGACGGGATGATAATGCCGTTGAGAATTATATGACCTGCCCCCAAAACTACCCCGCCTCCCGTCTATGCACCCGCCCATGTTGCCGGGAATGCGAGGATAAATGTTCGGCACGGTGTGGGGAGAGTTTACCGTCACAGGATGGAAGGGAGTGCAGAGCCTATAATCCTCAGATGAGGTCTAAAATATAGGAATGGGTGTTACCCTGTTCCCCGGTCTCAGGGTTACAAAAGGCCGGGAAGGGATGGAAAGAGATGGTAGAACCGTATTACCAAGACGAAGCAATCACCATTTTCCATGGAAATTCCCTTGATGTTTTGAAGGAATTGCCGAGTGAATCGGTTCATTGCTGCGTGACCTCTCCTCCTTATTGGGGTTTGCGTGATTATGGCTGTAACGGGCAGCTTGGTCTTGAGAAAACCCCCGCCGAGTATATTGCCAACATGGTTGAAATATTCAGGATGGTGAGGGAATTGCTCACCGATGACGGGACGCTGTGGCTGAACATCGGTGATAGTTATGCTTCCGGGAAAGGTACTTGCTTTAATCCGGGCGGTGGATGCTCGAGCATTGGCAAGGACAGGAAAGAAGCAGGGGCACACCCCCTTGATCGCGGGAATAAGTCAGACCTCGAGGCGGTAGGACTTAAACCCAAAGACCTCGTGGGTATCCCATGGATGGTAGCCTTTGCTCTTCGTGCTGATGGCTGGTATCTTCGGCAGGACATAATATGGTCAAAACCAAACCCTATGCCCGAAAGCGTGACTGACAGATGTACTAAGAGTCATGAGTATATCTTTCTGCTGAGTAAAAGCCCTCGGTATTACTACGATCAGGAGGCGATAAAAGAACCCATCAAAGATACAAGCGTGGCGCGTCTTATTCAGGATGTGGAGAGTCAAGCCGGGTCTGAAAGGGTACCGGGAAAGACAAACGGGAATATGAAAGCAGTAAAGTTTGGAGGTAATAAGCAATGCCCCGATACCAGGTTACAAAGTGGAAAAGAATGGCATCCTTTGTGTGCGGGTGGATCCCCTGCCTCTCAAGGGCATAGTGGGTATTTCAATGTTGACGGCACTGCCCGTGGTGGCATCATGGCGAACAAGAAAAGTGTGTGGACGGTAACAACGAAGGGATATAAAGAAGCCCACTTTGCCACATTCCCGCCCGAACTGATAATCCCCTGCATCAAGGCTGGTTGCCCTGAAGGTGGCATTGTTCTTGATCCCTTCTTCGGTTCAGGCACTACCGGCGAGGTGTGCCGGAAACTTAGCCGGAAATGTATAGGGATTGAACTGAACGAAGCGTATATTGAGGATTTGGCAATCAAGAGATTTGCACAGGGGGTCTTGCTATGACCCCCTCCAACCTCCCCCTCACCTGTACCCCCTCGGAGTACGAAAAAGGAAAAAACATGAACACAAAAGACAATTATAACTGTTATTCTTCAGATAAATCTTGCAGTGTCTGCTCCTTCGTCTGGGATTCCATTTGGGAAGACCTCTATTGTCGCCTCTTCCCTGATAGATGCCTCAAGTGCGGGGGTACGCTACAGTCATATAACGTTGATAGCTTCTACTACAAAAAACAGTGCGAGAACGGTCACAGCCCGAACCCGCTTTATAGGTTGAGAGATGATAGACCGGGGAAAATATGAAGGAGGTTAATCGTGGATAGAGAGAAAAGACGGGAAGAGATAGCAAAAATCATCCATGACACAGCGCATACTGGATTTCTTTGGACACATTGGACCGAAGAAACTAAAGACAGTTTTAGAAAACGGGCTGATCAAATCCTCACCCTCTTCGACAATGACATGATTGAGGGGATAGAGGTAGTCCCTCCATGTCATTGTAATTCAGACTGCAATGATCAAGAAAGACTTCACGATTGAAGGGAAAATAAGAACGGCTTGACCATGACCGACATTACCCCCCATACATGATAGATTCTGCTTGCCGTCTTCGCACGAGTCCCTTGATTGTTCTTCCCCCCGCTCGCGTCCATTTCAAAAACTCCCCTGCCGCGTCCTCATGTTCCCCTCTGTTCACCTTTTGCCGTAGCGTGGATCTCTGCAAGGCACCCCCGCCCAGGTTGTAGGTGAACGATACCAGAGCGTCAAACTGTCCATCAGATAAGGGCACCTTGATCAATCTGAGGACCGCCCTTTCTGCCGCCTCAACATCCTGCCTCAACAGTTCCTCGGCTTCTTCCTCGGTCACTGAATCGGGAAGGGGCTGTTTTGTATGTCCATACCCGATGGTAGGGATGCCCACCAGATCCAAATACATCTTTGCGCTAAAGCCCTCAAACCCCTTTATAAATTCAAGCCCCTCTTCGGTTATGTGTCTCATTTGAGTTTAAACACCTTGGCGCTCATCCTCTGCCCGAAATAATAAGATAAAGTAAGGAGTAAGGCTGCCTGATCAAACTCACTCCACAAGAGCATTATTGCCTTTTCCCACGGAATGCCTGGAGTCTTGACCATCTGCACGTATTGACCGATCTTCACAAAGACATACAGGCCCATGAACGCATAGGTGATGGTAGGTCTCACTGTCCCGTTGTATATCCCAAGGAGAGCATCGGCCCATTTCACCCCCGTCTCTTTAATCTCTGCCGCTTTGTAGAGCGCCGCTGATTCGCTTATGTCTGCCTGCGTGTTGATCTCTTCAAGTTTCTGGACGTGAAGCCTCTCCTGCGCCTGTATTTGTAATTGCAAAACTGACAGTTCATGCGCGTTGTCCTGTTTTTGTTTGAAATACCTGAGAATATCAGGGATGAAACCGCCCACAAAACCTATTATACTGCTTATGATCGTGATCATGTGTTCCTCCTTTCAATAATGGCGCGGGTTTATAAATGCTCTGCACGAGGATTCACCACACGTGCATTTTCGCCCCCCACCCATACTTTTATACTCCCTTCTTTCGGCACTCAGGACAGGGCCACTCTTTAAACTCGATATCCAGCCCTTCCCTGTCCGCTTTCTGCTGCATTTCAGCCGTCCACTCTATCCATTGCCCGTGACGATCAACGAGCCCACACTTGCACTGATAAATGAGTACGTGTGGCGTGATCCCGTTCGGGCGCATGGGGTTTTATTCTACGCCATCGCCGCCTTGACTGGCGATAGCCGCATCCACTCTTGCGATTATGTCTGCTTTTGTCTCGTTATCCAGCGCAGACTCCAGTGCCAGCCTCACCAGTTCTTTATATTCTGCCTCAGATTGAGCTACCAACTCGTTTCCGTCTGCGATAGCTTGTGCGACTTCGGTATTCATGATATATACCAGCCGACCCTCAAAGGCGTGTTCTGCCCCATACTTTTTGTTGATTATTTCCATGTCTGCATCGCTTATTGTGATTGTTGTCTCACCTATCTTTATTTCCACACTGTACCTCCTTATTTTTTAGTAGCACAGCCGGCCCCCGAAATACCGAAAGAGATTCGCCGACGAATAAGCCAGACTCAGACAGAAACCACCGTCATTCGAACCACTAATCGCACCACCACCCAGCAGCGCGACACGCCAGCCTGCGGCCTGGTAGTAATAGTCCGTTATCTTGGTTGTCGGTGCGCTGGCAGTTACTGCACCAGGCAGAAACCCACGGCTGATATTGAGGAGAGTTATCTGGTAGCCATCTGCGTTTGCATTATTGACTCCTATGTCTGTATAATTGGTGGCGGTGTCATCGGCCCAGTTCGTAGCATTGTTGGTCACGTATGACCGGTTATTGTTGGTGTTGATACCATCAACCCATTTCCACAAGTGACCAAACCAGTTTTCAATTCCTCGATAGCTGAGATACTTTGTGCTTTCGGTCGCGGATGAGGTTGACCCTGCGGTGTTACCGGTCGCATTGCCTATGGCGTTGGAGTTTCCTGACTTAGCGATGGGATTAGTGTCATTGTACGCCGCCCAATCAGTGGCGGCGGATATTCCTGCCCCGATCATCGACTGTGAATAAAATGAGGCATATTCTACGAGATAAAGGAGCTGGATTGCCGCGGCTAAGTCATAATCAAGTTGTCTCCATCCTGCCCCTCTGTTCGCGGCGTAGACCCTGAAATGCGCCCTTGTTCCATTTGCACTGCCTCCGGTGATAGGGGCGAAACCTGATACTGACGCGAGTTTATCGCCAGTGGTCGCGGTCGCATCCGTCTGGACCTGGATTACTGTGGTTGCTGCCGTCTCGTCGGTGAGATTTTCATCAACGGTAATTTTCGTCCCAGACACAACGGCTTTAACGGTCAGCGTTGCGTTGTTGTTTGTGGTTCCAGTAACTACAATCTTTTGACCTACTATAAGGTTGGTAGCCCACCCTGCCCGAGTGGCAATCGTTATGCTATCATCAGCCGTTGCGAATACAGCAGACACTGAGGTCTGGTGGAGGCCGCTGACGTACGCTGTCAGGGATGTGTCATAGAGGACCCCCTCGTAGGCTCCGATATAACGGTTGTCCACCGTGGCCCCATTCTTCACAAACGCGGGGTGGATTGAGAACCCTGAGAGCGGTACCGGGCTGATTTCCCAGTAATGCGTAGTGCCCACATATCTATGGCGGTAGTAAAATTTGGGTATCTCTACCATTACCTGACCGTCCGTGCCGCCAAGGTTGGCGGCAGTTACCCCGTCCTCTTTCTTTGTGCTGTCAGTATCGGACAGGTAATACACCACCGCACCCGCATCGGAAACTACACAGCGTCGCATGTTTGCCTGCACCGGCAAGAGCACGTTTGCCAGTGCTGCCCCGCAAGGCTGCCCAGCCGTCGATCCCGTTCGGGCATAAGTGTCCGTGCTTTCGTTCCAACTGACTCCGTAATACATTTGATTGCTGTAAGCCACGGGAGCCCACTCTGTTGCAATCCCCGGTTGTTTGGTGGTTATGTTGGCTATATTCGTCAACAGTTGCCAGTATTGCCCATTGTGATACACGCTGTAAGGTACCGCCGCCGCGCCGGTGAGGCTTGACCACGAGCCCTTGAAATTGGCCGCTGCTTGAGCGATGGCCGCCGAAGCCGCCGCCGCTATGTAGGACGACTCCTTTAGGTTAATGTTCGCTTCAAGGGCATTTGCCTGAGTGACAAAAGTTGACAGGGCTGCTATGAAAGCGTCTGCCAGTGTTGAAAACGTCGATGGTACGGCCCTGCTCGGTGCTGCTGGTAGTGCAGTTATAGCCATGGGTTTCTCCTTTTAAGTAATTCCTTCAATTTCAATGCTGCATATTGCAAAGGCCGGATAAGAAAAGACAATATTGAAATCCCGGTAAAATCCGAGCATGATCATTGAGGGATAGGTGGTTTCATCTGCTCCCACGTAGAGAATGAGCGTTGCCCGGTATGAGGCAAGCAACCTCTTTATATACGGTATTGAGTTTGTGGGGATAACCACGTCACAGCTCATCTTGTCGGCGTAGGCCCGCTCGGTGATTACCGTGTTCCCGAAGGCATCGGTATCTTTGACGCTGTAATCCATAATTCCCACGGACGGGCTGTATTGGGTGTCGCCTATGCTCATTTGTTTACCGAAAACGATGGTTCCAACCTTCGCCGTTCCCCCCGTATAGGTGATGGTGATATCTAAAGTAGTATTGAGGTATAGGGATATCCCAAGGCGGGCGAGGTCCGTAACCATTGTGATCTCGCTGAAAAAATAGGCGTACCAGTCCATTTCCGGCTCTGTTCCGGTCAGGGTCACGTCGAGAAGGTTGATGGTTTCATCATAGACAACCCCGTCAACGGGATCGGTCAATACAACCCGCACTGTTGCCGCTTCCAGGTTCAGGAAGGCTATGGAGTCAAAAACTTGCCCCGGCGTAATGCTGTACGTGATCGAGGTCGCTTGAGAAGTCTGTGAATTGGTCTTTGTATCAAAGGCTTTCCATCGGTTCGTACTCGAAACCTCTACCCATTTCGGGACCGTTGCCAGTACGTCAGTGGGGGGATAGTTGCCGACATTCCCCGCCGCAAGGGATTGATACACTTTGTGGACCTTATCTGTCGCCGCCGTGATAGTAGGGTGTGCCGCGCCCTGATCGGCCAGTTTCGCCCCTACTCCGGTCACGCCGATGATTTCACCCAGGGTAAAAGCCCCGGACCTTTCCCGAACCTGATAAGTAAGGGCAGTGAGTTTGGCAACACAGACACAGGTTTTCGCCGAGGTCTGCCCGGTAAGGATATCCCCCGCCGCCCAATCAGACGCAGGAGCCACATCGAGGGTGAGGATTTCAAGCCCGGTAGCAACCATGCAGTAATCGTCTTCGGCGTAGGTCGTACCCATAGCAAACTCTGTGTAATCGGTTTCGGGGACATTAGAACTTACGAGCATTGCGTCAGTCAGAGTTATAGGGCGGATTATCTTCATGCTTGACAAGCCTCGCGCGACGACGTGTCATTGTTTTTATAGACTATAGAGAGAGGTGACCTTATGCGTATTACAATAGACCAATTACCGACCGTTCCAAACATGGAAGAACTGCTTGAATACCCTGAAGGTATGGAAGAAAGAAGATCGTTTGCAGAACAGGCAGATGCCTTTCTTGATGCCCTACCAAAGTTTGTCGAGCAAGTAAACGAACAAGCAAAATTACATAAGTAGTTTTTCATCACGTCCTCGTGGCCGGGAGGCCGTCGTAATCGAATTTTTCAAGGGTCTTGGAGGTCTTCAAAGTATCTTTCCTTATGTTGTAGAGGTATGTTTTAAGGTCGCTTGTCTCCTGCCGTAGCTTCTTCACCTCTTCAATGAGGATCACATTATTACCGCTTTCCTTTGTGGACTGTCCGGTTCTCCATTCATCGGCCTGCGGTGCCGTTAATACCGCTTCATCCTCGTGCGCTCGCATAAGGTAGTTGTCATAAGGAACCCTGGTTAGGCCTGTAGCATGAGATGGCACCTCTCCGTATAATTCCCCATATCGCGCCATTAACTCATCCAGCGCGGCCTGTGTGTCGTCACGATTGGCTTTTGCCGCCTGCCACTCCTTTGCTGCTATGGTGGCGGTGACTATGGCTGCTGCGACAGCCGGATCATCGTTAGAGGCTACGTAATTGCGTAATTGGTATGCCTCCCCGAACTCCTTCATATACGTGTTGTATGCCTTTTCCAGTTCTGCTTTCTTTCTCACGCCAGTGGGCATGACATAGCCGGTTGCTTTAAAAGCCTGCCCTGCACTCAGGCTTTCCGCTGTTTCCTTATAACTGGCCGTTATGGACAGGGTAGAAAGTACCCTTTTGTACTCCTTGAGCGCTTCCCCGGCCTCTGCTACGGCTGTGGCCTTGGTTTCCTTTGTCGCGATATCCCTCACTACACCTATGTTTTTGGTAGCAGCATTGGATTTCTCCCATGCCACAGAAACCGAATTAATCAGTTCAAGCAGTTTCTTTTCTGTCACCGATATTTCAGTAATCCATTTTTCTTGCCTGCTTACGTCAGTAAGGTCAATGAGTTGTTGCAGGAGTGACACAGTTTTATTATTGGCTTCGAGTATCCCGCCGAGATGAGTTTGATTAGGGCTATCGGCAAGCATGGCGTCGAGCATCTCTTTCGTATACGTGGTATTGAGGTTCAGGATGTTTGTAATAACATCCTGTTTTGTGTTACCTGTGATGACCTGAGAAACAAGTCCCTCGGTCAATTGGTTTCCCAATGTGATCAACCCAGTGTGATCGGTCAAGAGCGCATTGGTAGATATAATTTTCCCGGTCTGATCTTTGATTAGCAGGTTCCCGTTTATAATCTCAGTGGTCTGACCTTTTATAATGGATTCAATGGCCGGCCCAACGGTTATTGTGGTGGTATGGTCTTTTACAATCATGGCTTCGATTGCCTTTGCTGCGGCTATCGCATTATCAGACTGCATCGCTGCGCTGGTTCTGAGTGTATCCAGGGCGCTTGTTGTCGCCTTCGCTTCTGCGGTCGTGATAAAACCATCTGCGGTGGTTTGTTTCAGTGTTGCAAGGGCGTCTCTTACTGCAACCCCTTCAGCGGTGTTATTGTTTATCACCTCATTGGCAATGGTAGTCAGGTGCTCGGCCAGTTTGTTCCCCGCCGCTGCCGTGCTGTCGGCTATACTTTTTTCAATCTTTATTGCTGCTTCCAGCGCTGCCTGTGCTTGTTTGGCCATGTAAGATAGTGATGTACCGCCAAGGGCCACGGATTGAGTTAATAGTGAAGTCATGGCGCCCTGTAGGGATGATAACGCCCCCGTGGTACTTTCCGCGTCTGCTGTGGCAATTAGCCCGTCTTTAGTGGTGGTCATCAACACCCCTATGGCCTCACGCCCCGCCGCCGCTTCTACACTGTTGTTATTGATAAGATATCTCTCTACATCCTTCAGGTATGCCCCGATTGTGGAGGATGAGAACGCCGCTCCCGATGTGACAGCCGTGGCAACTTTTTCAATCTTTGCCGTTGCTTCGGCCATCTGTACCGCTTCGGCTGAGTAGGCTGTCTGCTGTGCAACAAGGGCCTGGTTCAGAATGAGCGCCGTTGATGCTTGCATCGTTGCTATCGCGTCTTTTGTTGCTTTCGCTTCTGTAGTTTTGATAAGCCCATCAGCGATTGTATCCCTCAATACAGCTATCGCATCCCGGGCGGCCTTTGCCTCTACACTGTTGTTGTTATTCAGCCCTGCCTCTACCTCCATGAGATAAATACCCACAGTGTCAGCGGAGAATTTGGCGCCGTATTTTATGGAGTCTTGTACTCCTATGGTGGCCTTCAACGCGTCGGCTGCCTGTGTTGATGTAGTAGACAAGGATGCTTTTTCGGCTTCAACACTCTGATTCAAAAATCCCGTCATCACGGTTTGCAGGGTAGATATTGCTTTCTGTGTTGGAGCAGCTTCGGCGGTCTTGATAAGCCCGTCAGCGATTACCGTTTTAAGGGTATTAATGGCTTTTCTTGCTTCGATCCCCTCGGTGCTTGAATTGCCTACGAGGGTTTTTTCAACCTCGGATAAGTAGCCGCCTATAGTCGTAGCTGAGAAGGATGCCCCGGACGTAACCGCATCCCGGACCTTCAGGGTTGACAGTACGGCATTATCAGCAAGAAAGATATCATTCGATATAGCCTTGTTGGTTTCAAGAATCTCCTGTGCGAGAAGATTAGTTGTCGATACCCGCATTGCCGCTATGGCGTCAGTCGTGGCCTTTGCTTCTGTAGCAGTTATCAGACCGTCTTTGGTGGTTTGTTCGAGGATAGCAATGGCCGCCCGTGCCGCCGCCACTTCTTCCTTATCATTTGATATCAATGCCCTACTTGCTACACCGAGGCTTTCAGTTATCAGGTCAGCCGCAACACTCAGGGACGTATTTATATTGAGTGCCCCGGTGACTATCTTCTCTGTGATGACCGACATTTCTTGAGTAATGGCGGTTCCTTCAGCTATGACCCCGGTTGATATACCGGCAAGCCAAGAGTTACCCAGGGCCGTTTGCCCTGCCTGATCAGTGTATAATTGATTGGCAAGGATGATCTTTCCGGTCTGATCCTGTATCACTAGGACCTGTTCCCCATTCCCCGCCACGATCTGCTTAGTCTGTTGCTGTAACAGGTCATTGACCGTTGACAACAACCCCGCTTGTTGGGCGAGTATTTCGGTATTGGGGTCTGTCTTCGCAAGCTCTTCCTTGATGTCTTCGAGTACCCCCACTTCTGCTTCAAGCAGCGTGGCCTGGTATTCTTCCCAGTTTGTCATTGCGGTACTTATGACACTGGCCCTTTCCAATGCAATAAGCGTTTTACCCTGATCTCTGGCATACTCTTCGGCGGTGTGAGCCGTTGCGAGACTTGCACTAAGTAGACTATCAGCCGCGCCGGGAAGTGCCGATAGTGCCGTCTGATCCCCGGTCATGGCCTTCTGATAGACGCTCCCAAACTTCTCTGTTGCTGATGCTCGTGTGGTGCCCCTTATTTTTTCTATTGCCTCAGTAAGGGAATTGGTAATGTCTCTATACGCTTTTGCCGCCGACCGCGCCGCCGCTGCTCCATCTCTCGCTGCGGTCAGTTGTGCATTGATAGCAGTTGATGTGGTATTCGTGGCCTCGGCCAGCTTCTTAGCCCAATCCTCAGTGAGATAGATTAGTTCCTGTAAGGGCCTGAGTGTTTCATCTATAGCGGCAAGCTCCTGGCGTCTACGTGCCGCCAGTGCATCAGCCGATTTCATAAGTTGTATTTCAAGATCAAGCCGCTGCTTCGCAAGGTCTTCTGTTTGCTTCGCAAGGTCTTCTGTTTGCCGTTCCGTTTCTTTGGCCAGGTCTTCAATGGTTGAGTAATACGTGTCAGCGGATTCTGCTAACATCATCATGGTTACATACGCCTCACGCCCCGCCGCCGTGTTAAGGTTAAGTGCTCCCACCATTGCCCTATATCCCTCACGGGTATCAGGTAAAGTTTTACCCACATCTTCCAGCGCCCCTGCAAGTTGGCCCTGTAAGCGTGTCTGTTTTTCGGCGTCCGTGAAAAACTTGTCATAGTACATCTCTGAGGCATTTCGGACGTTTTCAAGATTACCAGCGAGATAGATCAAATCTTCAGCCAGTGCCACGGCCTGCCGCGCCGTTCCTATATATGCCTTGCCGACCATTGACAGGGTATCAAGCACAACCTCTTTATCAACCAATAGCCTCATGGCGGTCTCGTAAAGCCCTTCGCCGATTTTCTGATATTGCATGACCAGACCGCCAAAAAGAGATGCTACGGCCTGATCTGATATCTGATTAATCCAGGCAGATATTTTCTCGTTTACCTGTTCAGCGGTGCCCTCAAGGTCTCCGATGTCTGGAAATTCAAAGACATATCCGAGCACTCTATTCATGTCCCCGCCAAGCCCTTCACCGAGAGATACGAGGGTTTGACTGAGATTCTTGAATACCAGTGTAAATGTTGATGCTACGGCTTCATCGAGTTTGCCGTATTGCATCAGGTAGGTGTAGGTGTCATCACCAAACCACCCACCGTCTTCGGCTACGCGAACCCCCCGCGCGGTGCGCCCGGCCATTTTTATGCCGTCTATAAGTTCCTTGATGCTGACCTTATCAAGTTGCACAGCTACGCCGGTATAACGATAAGAGGTTTCCCCGCCAAACATTTTACTGGCTATTGTTCCCGCGAGGTTTTCGGCCATGCCGAAGAGACCCTTGAACATATCTCCTATAACCGGTATTTGCTCAAGCACTTTACTACCGAAAGCCGTCGCGCTGAACATCTCTGCTGCGGATTTAACCAGGTCTTTCATTGTCCCTTCAAGTGCTGTAAACGTTGTCATCCCCGCCGCTGTGATTCCCCCGGTCATGATGATATTTCTCACCAAGCCGGTGATATTACTATTCAGGTCACGCATCTCATTGTAGATGCCATGCAGTTCCCTATACTCCATGTCGTAGGTATCCTGCATGAGTTCCCAGGACTTCGAGATTGATTCTGAGGCGGTGCCGTTTTCTGCGCCGAGGACTGTGGATTTTGGAAGAACGTCAGGTATTGCTACCGATGCCTCTGATCCCCCGCCAAAGGCAATACCCGCTGCGCCCAATACTGCCGCCATGATTGCCGTCATAGCTGCTACCATGGCAAACCCGGCACCGGGTACGGCCCCTTGGGCTGCTATTGATGCCGCTGCGCCTGTGATAGCCGTTGACGTGTTGGCACTATTCACAGCGGTTCCCGCCGTTGCCGCCGCGCCTGATGTGGCCATATAACCCGCAAGTATTTGAACGTTCTTCCAGACCACCATAGCAAGTTCAGCAATCTGCATCGCCTTCTTTGCATCCTGCAAAGCCTTATATTCTTTGCTGTCCTTGTCGTAAAGCTGAGAGGCGTTGTCGAACATCTTTTCAAGGTTGCCAATGGACTGATTGACGTACTTCGTATTCTGGTCAAAGTTGATGGACATGGCGTCCCGCTGAGCCTGTGCCGCTTTCGCGTTGGCTGCGGTAGAACTCATGCCTTTTGCCATATCCGCTTTTTTTATGGCTTCGATAGCCGCAAGGCTAAAAGCTAAAGACTGCGCCTCCATGCCTTCAACAGCCCTGTAATAGTTCGCCTTCGATTCAAGCTGCTGGGCGTCAAAGTCCAGGCGTTTGGAGTTCAGCCATGCTTCCCGGTCAAACTCTCTGCCGGTAGCTTCAACCTTCAGCCGCTCTTGATCGGCCATGTTTTCCAACTGTGACTTATATGTCTCTTCATAAACGGCTGAAAACTGACCTGCCGCCGTTCTCATGTAATCAACGTAGATTGCCGCGTTCTTCGCCTCAAGCTCCACTCTGCGAGCGTAAGAGGCTCTTGCTACATCTTCCTTGAGCCGTTCGGCTTCTTCGTAACTTATTACATCCTTTTTCCGGTTTGTGGCTGAGTCCCAATAAGATGCAAGCTCAAGCTCAGTTATCTTGCTTAACGCCTTCTCCTCGTCCTTCTCGATCTTGGAAAGGGCCTCTGCGTTGGTGGTCCCTCGTTTGTGACTTATATCCATGAAAATCTTTTCGTATTCAGTGGCGAAGTGTTCTTGCCTTTTAAGCCGTTCTTCTTCGCTCTTGATTTCAAATTGAGTGATTTCTTTTTGTCTCTCTGCTTCGACATTGGCCGTCATTTTCGCTTTCCAGTTATCCAGAAAGCCCTTGTCTACCGGAACAGGAGTTTCACCACCTATCCCCTTGGCCTTGTCAAGAATGTCCTGATATCTCTTGTTTATGGCAATGAGTTTGTCATCCCACTTGTTCGAGGTAAGGGCGGTCTTTTCGAGTTCGGCAGTAAGAGCGCGCTGTATTTCTACCCATTCCTGTGTTGCTTTGGCTGTCTTTGGATCGGTCCTTATGGGGTTATTGACATATTTTGTTTTCTCTTCGTTGATGCCTTTATAATAGGTGTAAATCTGGCCTAACTCTCCAGCAACTTGGGTTAAATTTTTCCCCTCCGCTATTTGTTTCCCGGTTGCAGGGGACCACCCCTCACCCCTCATTGCCATGTCCATCAGGCTCTTGTCTGAGGCTTTATATCTCTCCTCAAACATCTTGTTCCATTCCTTCATCTTATCGCTCATGCCTTTATTCAGGATGGTCATAGCTGCGACATTGCCGATAGCCGTCATTGTGCCACCAATCTTGTCGAGTAGCATTCCAAGGCGGGTAAAATCCGTAATAAGCGTTACAACCCCGTCTTTTATTTTTGTGATGCTTTCCAAAAATTCCGGCTTGAACCCTTTCACCTTCCCTGTAGCCTGATCAATATCAAGGATCTTGCTCTGAATTATGGTAAGCTCATATTTAATCTGGTCAAATAACGGTTGAAAAACTCTGCTTCCTGCCATGAGCGCAATATCAGCGGTATTGCTCCATAGTCCCGCCCACGTCTTTTGTGATTCCATTCCGGCGTAAGTGTAGGCGTTGAGTTTGTCCATCAAGAAGGAATAGAGCTTGTCTGCATCTCCCTGGATTGACTTGATATCTTCCGGTCTGATGCCTAAGATTGTCGCAATACGGGAATTCTTGTCCGATATCGACCCGGTGAGTAATGCCCTCGATTCTTCCCCGAGTTGGTTCAAAAGCATTGGATCAATAGCCCCGGCTGCCTGGACCAAAGACTTTGTAAACTCAAGGACTTGTTTCTTGTCAAAACCCTTTGCAAGCGCAACGGGGAGGATTAATTGATACCCTTTTATAAGTTGGTCAAGAGTAGCTATGGTTTCAAAATTGGCCTTTTGTAGCTCAAGCATCACATTCTTAGTGTCTTGCTGTGCCGCTTTAAATGCCGCTTCTCCTTTGAGAATTTTCCCGGTCATTTCATCGACATATTTGCCCCCCGTCATGTATGCCGCTGCCATGCCAAGACCTGATGTTTCTATGGTGGACATATACCGAACCGTGTTACCGAACGTGGCATTTATCCCTTGACTCAGCACATAGTATGCCGCGTAAGCCGCCAATACTTTGCGGGTAAGCCCCGCCACGCTTGCGGAGTGGGCGTTTACTGCATTGTCCATTATTCCGTATTGCTGCCGGTTTATTTCTGCTATCCTCATGGCTTTGGCTTGCTCGGCCCTTACAATGTCGTCCGCTGTAGAGGTAGCCTTGTTTTTAATGGCGTTGTACGCAGCCATAGCCGTTTCTTTCTGAGCCTGGAACATCCTATCAGAAGAAATTCCAAGGGTCTTGAACGCCTCTTCGGACTTCGTGGCCCCCTCAACCATGCGCTTATTCAGTGCAACAAGTTTTAGCTCGGCCTTAGTAAGATCAAGGTCTACTTCCGTGAAGAGCGTACCCATAGGCTTTTCAGCCATATTATCTCCTATGCTGCCTTTTTCACTGCGTTTCGTGCCGCCATCAATGAGGCTATTTTTGGCATGGCTTTTTTAATTCCTACCCGGAAAAACGGCATTGCGCCGCCCTTCCATTGTCCATGCCCGAACTCCATTTGAACCGCCCACCATGCGTTATAGTGGCCTGCCATTATCCAGATATTACGGCTTTTAGAGTCTTTCCTTTTGACAAGGCGTATGCTTTTGACCATCTCCCCTTTGTAACGAGCCGTCCACGATTTCCCCTCATAGTCGCCTGACTTGTACGGCCCATGTTCTATCCATCGCCCATTATTTCCCCTGATGGCCGCCACAAGACTGACCTTCATTTCTTCAACGACAAGTTGACAGCACTCTTCTAAAACCTCCATGCCTTCATGTGCCAGCCCTTCAATGGTCTGTTCCGGGTGCCAATTAATCAGGTGCGCCACATCAGCCCCCTTTATTCCGTTCATTCAAGAAGTGGTGGTACACTCGCAAGACCTTTTCTGACACGTCCCGCTTGTCCTTCACGCCCACCCAATTCATAACCACGTCCAGGGCCACATAATTCAAGTCAATCTCCTTGTCCACCTCACCGTTGAAAAAGGTGATTATCTGCCGCCTGCACTTGTTGAATACCCTTGCCGCTTCCGCGTTCTCCGGCAACAGTTCCGTCTTGCAACCGTCGCAAGGGGGTTCACCTTCAACCCCCCGCTCGTTTCTCTCTCGCCACATATCGCGGCACTGGTCGCATCGTGTGAGTATCCTTCCATCTTCAAGTTCTACCCTGGATGAAGCCTCCAAATCGGAAAACTCCACCCAGGCTATCAGTTTTTTGCTGCCGCCTCCCTTGTGTCTGCGACTTCACCGTCAAGAATTTGAAAGCAACGCTGCACGAACCGCATGAACTTTGGTATCTTGATCATCTTCAGTTTGTTATCACGGGTACAAGGGATATCCTTGCCGTCTGGACCCTTCAGGTTCTTCCAACCCACAATTGCGTAATCCCATGCGTCGTCACGCTCTTTCTTTTCCTGTTCCGGGGTGAGGTCTTCCGAGTAGGCTACTCGTACCATCTGCCGTGTCTGAGGGTGAGGAACAATTTTGCTTCCCTTCTTGCGGGCCGCTATGTGCTCTTCCCAAAACGGTCCCATAACGCGAATGCAAAATTCTTCCTTAGAGTCCTCGGAAGGGGGATCATAAATAATCTCCCCTGTCTGTTGGTCAGGGCGTGAGTCAAAGAACTGAAACCAATCTCCCTGCTCTGTTTTTTCGAGGTTCCACATAAGCCCCTCCTTACGTCAAGTACATGAAGGCGCCGGATACTTTGCCCTCAAAACTTGTCTTGGCTACGCCGTTACGGTCGGCTTCGACCTTGCCCGCCTGAGTCATCAGGATATTACCGCTGGTCCCTACATGCAGATACGAGGTGGAGTTGATCCAGAGCAAAAGCCCGGAAGTTGCATCGCCGGTCAGTTTCGTCCCGTTCTCCACGCAAGTTCTAAGCGTATTCTGCTGCGGGTCCGTAGGGTCATAGGACACATCGGAAAGACTGATTGTCCCTCCGTCAGCCGATGCAAACTCAAAGATGTCGATATCAACTCCGAATTCGGATACGTCAACGGTTTTGCGGGTCACGCCGGAAATGGAATATTTACCCGCTCCGAGAATCTTGCTTGTAGCCCCAAGAGTCGCCTTCTGGAAACTGCCCGATAATGTAGTTGCTCTGTCTGCCATTTTATTGCCTCCTAAATCGTTTTTGTGTGACAAAAAAAGGCGAGCCCGGATTTCTCCAAGTTCGCCTTTGTGCTCGTGTTCTGATTGAGCTTTAAGCCATATATGGTGTTATTGTTTTAAAAGTGCCAGTAGCCTCCTTTTAATGCCTTCGAGCTGCTTCAATGCTTCGATGATCTCTTTCTTGATCTCGTCAGTCATTGTCCTGTTGATCTATCCTCAATGCCTGTTTTGCCGCCTGTGCTGATTTGCAAGCCCGATAAAGTTTGTTCGTTGCTCCGTTCACTATCATGGTGGTCAAATGACCTACTTCAACGGACGGGTCCACAAATATCTTGTATCCTGCCGCTTTCAATTTCTGACAGAACCCGATATCCTCGCCGATAACCCCGCCGTCCTCCCGCTGCTGAAATTCAAACCACGGGTAAGGTATCTTGCGAAAGACTTCCATGTTATACATCAGACAACCGCCGCCAGTGGCGTCAACCTCAACAAGTTTATCCTCTTCCCATTCGTCAACGCTTTCATAGCCCCTTGTCCTTTCGTCAATCTCATTTATCTTGAGCATGAGGCTGTCAAAGGGAGGGTAACGCCGGTGGACCCTTGCGCCAACAACCGGTAATTTATGCGATAGGAGCCGGGTAATTGTGTTCACAGGGTAAACCTGATCCGTATCGCACATGAACAAATGGGTTGCGCCCCCTGCTATAGCGGTCTCCACAATGTTGTTTCTGAGGCCATCAACGGGACCATTGTCAGCCTGAATATAAATGAAATCAGGCTTTTCCATCATTATGAAGCTCCTGAAAAACGAAGACGGGACAGATGGAAATGTAAGGGGAACGCCGATGATAAGTTTGAAATTACTTATCTTCATGCGTTCACCGCCTGTCGTTCCCATGGATTGAAGCCCCATGTTTCGATAAGGTGATTATCATTGCGCTTGCAGAGTTCTTTATAGTCTATCCGTGCTGCCTTCATCAGATCCCCGAACGTCTGGGAGCCTTCATGGTGAACATATACGTCTTTGACAATGGCAACCCTGTATCCTGCCTTTCTCGCCCTCAAACAGAAATCAATTTCCTCGCCAGAACAAGGCCACAAGGATTCATCAAAAAGCCCGATTTCGTCAAAGAGCGCTTTCTTAAAGACCATGCAAAAGCCGATCACGAAACTTACCTCTTGAGTTTCCCCCTTATGTTCCTCTGACCATTTCTCGGCTTGTTCATTCAGTTCGTTCTCGTTCTCGTAAATGCCTACCTGTGTACGCTGCAAGCCTGCACAGTAGTTTGTCATGGGAGAGACGATGGAATAGTCATCAAGAGCTTTTGTGAGACGTGTAGCCCATCCAGGCGTGACTATAACGTCGTTATTCAAGAGGATGATGGTATCGCCATGCGCCGCCCTTATGCCCTGGTTGACGGCGACAGGGAAACCGAGATTTGATTTATTTTGGATAATTGTTGTATTCCCCTCATAATAACCGTCAAGACTTTCTTCATCCTCGTTCCCATTATCCACGATCACTATTTCAAATTCCGTTGTCACAGTTGATCGTACTGCTTTTAAACATGCTTTTGTCATCTCTTCTTGATGGTAAACTGGTATCACTATCGAAATCATCTTTCTCCTTTCTTCCCATCGTTCGGGTTCGTAGTAGTTGAAGAGAGCAAACAGGTCTGGCCTGTAGGCTATCTGTTCCCCGTGTTCTTTGTGGTGACATATCAATTCCCCATCCCAATTATGGGATTCTTCGTTGTGAAGATGTTCCCTGAAAATCTTCCCTTTGACGAAAGACTGTTGTGCGCTTATCATGCCCACCAGAACAAACTCAGGCCGCGCATAAAGGGTATCCGTAGGGTAACGGCGTATAGGCGGTGCGTTCTCCGGAATGTTGTTCCCCCGCTTCATGGAGATAATCACGATATCGTCGTCCATCTGCTTGATTGTGTCGAACACGCCCGGTTCGTACATATCATCATCATCAGCGGTGACATAGTAATCATCGTCAATGATTCCTTCATAGGGGTTTTCTTGTTTAATCTGAATCCATTGGTTACGTTTAAATGTCCCCGGCATCATGGCTTTGCAATCTGTTGTTTTGAATCCACTTACAAAAGGTTGTATCCATAGTTCGTTTGGAAAATCTATTTTCTCATCCCTGAACATGATAGGGTGCATGACAATATTCATGGGCCGGTAGACCTCAATGAGCTTGTCTTTCAATTCCGGTCTGCTGAAAGGAATTACAAGGTGAATCTGCTTCATGCTTTTCCCTTATCTTTTACGCGGTGAATTACCCCGATTCCGTGGAGCGGAACGTCCGAGGGGTTATCAAGGAATTCCATTGCAACAACTCCCTTCACGCTTTTCATACCCTCCCAAAACTTGATGATATCCGGGCATGTCGTTTCCTGAATGTCATGGAACATACAAATTTTAGATTGTTTGCCGGTGTTGTTGTAATCCCGCGTAACCCATTCAAGCGAGTGATCCCCGTCGATGAACACGAGGTCGAAGGTTCGGTCTTTTATCAGATCGCTCGTCACATGGGCATATCGGAACCAGTCAGAGAGTTCGGCCATTGCCTGAATGTCGGCATGGAGAAAGCCGGTCGGGTCTATCCCGAGACATTTTATATCAGGATTGAACCGCTTGAGGTATTCCGCAACAAAGAGGTAATTGCCTCCCTGGAAAACACCTATCTCACAGTAAGACTTGATTTCAAACTGGCTGAGATAGACAAGGGCCTTCGCTATCTGGTCAGGCGTCTGATATATGCCGGGAACATCCATTGACGTATTCCGAAACTGTTCCTCTTTCCCGAATACGGACGGACCCCAGGCGACAAGACCGAAAGCGCGAACAAGGTTCGCCACCACTTCAGGGTTCTTGAGACTTTCAAGGTCAAGGCTTCGAAGAAGGTTTACAACTACTGTGATGTTTTTGCTTGGCATAATTCTCCTTTCAATTCAGTGATGTTTTAATCTCAAAATCTACCCCCCAATGCCTGCAACGCTGCGTTGTCCCATCGGGAGCGGTGATATCTTCCATCATCGTGACGAGGTTCTGCTCACGCATCCAGACGAGAGTGCTGCCGGTTATCGTTAAAGAGCATTCGTCAAGCAATGTCTTCAGGTCCGCATACATGGTGGCTATTTCAAGCACACTGGAAGAGGACGAGAACAGGGAAAACTGAATAAGGGTATCGGTGTAAACCTCGGTGAATGTTTTGTCCGGTACGCCTGAGACAATCTGATAGACCACATAGGGGTATTCACAACCATCAGGGGCTTGATCAAGAAAGAGCCTACCGCCTACGTCCGAGGACAGGGAAGAGCCGGCGAATTTTCCATAGAGGGCGGTGAGAATATTAGTCATTCTTTATAATTCTCCCTGTCTGATTGTTCTTGCTTCTCATTTACAACCGGTATTTCTTTAAGCTGATACTTTTTGAATATCTGTTCTACTTTTTCCATATCTTCTTTCTGTGCGTTAAATTCAGCAGTGATGATCACTAATCCGTTACTGGGGATATCAATCTTTATGTTACGGCAATGCTCCAATCCCCACAGTTTCACCAATTCTGAGCCGAACACTCGTCCGGTTATTACCGCCATTATGCCGCCTCCCTAACTGTCAAATCCAGCCATCTCTTGCCCATCCCCTCATTCACCTCAACAGGCGGCCCGATGATCGTCATATATTTATTCCCGTCCTTTACCCGCCATGAGCTTTTGACATCGGTTCGGTAACGAATTCTGATGTTATGGGTCGCCGTCCCTGTCTCTTTCATGGCCTGGACTGCTTCGTCGCTTCTGTGGGTCGTCTTCTTTCCCCATACGGTAGCGATAGTGGCCCATGAAGTTGTGAAACCCCCTGCGCCGTCTGAGACTCGCGTGGAGGTTTGAAGGGAGAAGCGTTTATTGAGTTCGCCTATGGTGGTCAAAATTCACCCCATAAGCGGTAGGGCCACAAAATAGCGTCCACGCTTTTGTTCACCTGATAACTCCGTTGGTCCTGTGTCTGCGCCTCTCTATTACTCCAGAGGTCCGCGCAAATCATCTTAATTGCCGTGACGATGCCTCTCGGCACTGTCGAGGCCAAGGCCCCATATCCGCAGACAAACCTGATTACAATGGGATTACTGGGATAGAGGACGGATGAGGGCCAAGATTCCCCGTAAGGAAGTACAATTCTTCCATGCCCATCCCCATTCGTTTCGACAAGATAATCCGTGGTGACGACCATCGTTGTTTCCGTCCCGTCGCAATCGGTGTACTTGATATGGGTCACGCTGGCAAGGTTGCCGAAAGGGAGTTCAATGTAATCCTTATCAGAGGGGAAAGCGTCAAGGTACATATCCCAGGTCTGCGTAATGAGCGCCCTACGCGTGAAGGTCTCTACGTAATCTCGCGCTGCTGTGATAAGGGCGGTCAAAAGGTCGTCTTCAGCCGTCTCCCCTTCGTTGCACAGTATGGAGGTTCCAAATTCACAGGGCGCAAGAAGTACCTTTGACGCGGTACGGATATAGGACTTGGAGCCGGTATACTCCTTCTTGTAATCGGTGTTATCGTTGGCCGTGGTGACTTGTGTGAACGCCCCGCCCGTCCAGTTTGTCCAAGTTGTATTATCGTCCGATTCCTGAATTAAGGTATCGTTCGTACCCGTCGCCCCGTTCGTACCGCAATGAAGAAGCACTTCGGTCTGTTTTCCTACCACAGAAACGCCAGTTCCTACATGGGTCGTGTAATTGTTTGCTATGGCATGAGACCCATAAGCCAGAGATTGCGTGATGGTAAGATTATCATCAAAACTCCCGCTATCGTGGTGGAGGTGGAGCTTCAAGTCACTGAGGGAAACGGGTTCGATAGTGGGAGCGGTGTACTGGACTACTTTCATGCCGGTTTCACCTTAAGAAGATGTAATACGAGCATCATGAACGCCCCGCCGACCGCCGATCCAAGAAACATAGACGCTGCTTTCGTCCATCCCCATCTTTCCATACAACTCAACCTCTCATCCATGTTACGGAGGGTCTTAAAAACCATCCAATCACGTTGATCTTGTGATGCCCCTTCCCAGTCTTTTTCATCCAGCACAAGAAACCCGTTCGCCATAGCCCGCCGCCTATTCCACTCTGCCTACCGCAAAAATACAGACAGCCCCGGTATCTCCTGCGTCTACAACAAGTGCGGATGCAGCCGCTAAGCTCATGCCGCCTACCCCGCCAAAGTTGAATTGAAGCGAGCTATTGGCCGCCATGTTGATCGGTCCGATAAGCGCCCCTGTGACTGCCCCGCCTGTCTCTCCTTCGCCTATGGTAATGGTCTGAGCGGTTGCCCCATTGTTGATGGTCAGGTGATCTACTATGATTGACTTTCCCGAAACGCCCGCCTTGAGTTCTTCGCATCCTGAAGCGTTAGCGGAAACGCCGTTGATGATAAACCCGCTCTTTCCGGGTGAAGGTGTCGTAACTGTTATTGCCATTCTGCCCTCCTTCTCTCCTTTATTGGGGGTGCCGAGGGTAGAAGGAGTTGCTACCCCCGGCCAAGATCAGAAAGAGCTATGTTGTCGGGATTGCCAGAACGATAATTGTGACGCCTCCCGTTCCGGTCCTTGCTGCTGCTGTCGATGTAATGGTGATTGCCTTTGTTGCCGTATTGGTGAAGGCTCCGACAAAGACGGTTCCCGCTGCCAATCCGTCAGGGAATTTCGTAGCCGCCCACATTTTGTCGGGGGTGTCGGCCTCGCCAACCGTGATGATTGTCCGGGAGGTGTCACCGGTTGCAAATGCTTCATCAACGATAGCGACGACGAGACAGGCCCGGTCTTTTGTTGCATCAGCCGCCACTACGGTATGTGTGTCGGTTTCTGATTTGATGACGGAAAGAGAACCGCCCAGGCCCGCCGTTAGCAATGCGCCGACTCCCGCACCATTGGCCAGCATCGCATTGGTTACTTTACCATCTCCGATTGCGGTCACACCGGCGTTTGTCATGGTAACATCGCCGGAAACGCTCTGCATTGCCGCCGTAGTTCCATTGCCTATTAGTATTTTTCCGTCACCTTTGGCGTCAAGGGCTGCTGCTTTATTTGATGCACCGATAAAAATACTGCCCGTAGTCAAGGCAATGTCACCCGCCGCCAAAGATGCATCGGCTATCGTATTCGTTCCAAGGGCTTCAAAGGTGCTACCGGACGGGAATGTTACCTTTCGGTTTGTCCCGTCCCACGTTGCTATTATGTTTTTGTCCTTGTCGTAGAAAACAAGGTTTCCGTCTACCCATTCAGTGCTTACGTTCGCCACGGGCATGATATCACCCCCGCCTTAATCGTACAGCACTGTTTCCGGTATCTCTGCCGAGTACCGGGGTTTGCTGAATATCGCGTCGATTGAAACGTGCGTTGCCGTGTCACAGTCGGCAATCTCAACCTGTACGCAGTCGTACCCGTCTCCCAAGTCTGCCGCGTCTATCGGGATGATGTACTGTTTGCTTGCCACGGCTGCGAGGTCGAACGTGTTGCTTGAAGCTGTCCGAGGAACCATGATGTCCTCGTTTTTCTGGATGCCGTTGGCGACTGCGGTTCTGCCCGAAGTGGTGAAGGTTATAACCTCGTTGTCCACAAAGGTTGTGCCGTTGTAGCCGTAGGCAATCAGTTTGTTGCCGAGGTCTTTATAAACTACCCCTGCCCCGCCGCCTGCGCCTGTGAAAGCAGCGCCAGCCGATTCAATAACTTCATTACTTGCCCCGTCATATTCGAGGACAAAGCCCGTGCTGTAATACCGGGTGAAAGCGAGGGCCACGGTTGCCGCCGCTACCGCCGCGCTCTTGTTGAGCGTGACCGCTGCGGCCTTCCCTATCGGACCCACGTTGATACAAAGGTCTACATGACCGTAGTTTTTCATGCTGGCGATGTCAGACGAGATAGTGCTTGTCTGATCGACTGTCGGAAAGGTTAAAGGTACTTTTGTGTAATCAATATTAAGTAACATTTTCTTCTTACCTCCTTTTGGTTACGCTCTTGCGGCAAGAACGACGATAGGTGATACCGTGTTCGAGCCTTTAAACGGGGTGATTGCCGTTTTCCACCGAGGCTGTCCGTCGAAATAGTAGGTGAAACGGAAAAGCTGCTGACCGTAAACGAAATCGACATGAATGCTCATGGCTTCCTGAATGTCGCCCATGTCGGCACATACGTACTGGCTCCAATCAGCGAGAATAATATCGCCTTCCGTGCCGAGGGTTTCACACTGCTCAATTTCGACAACAGGAACACCCTTAATTCTCATGACTCCCTGTGCGTCATAGGTCACGAAGCGCGGTTCGAGGGCTCCGGTCCCTGCGGGGAGAGTGAGTTCGTCAAGCTGAGGGTTCACGTCCCGGTTGATGAACCATGCGGCGTTCGCTTTTCTGCCGGTAAACCTCGCCCACATCTTTGAGAGGTTTGTGGTGAGAACGGTTCTCGCCTTCTGGCCGGTTTCTTTGGCAATGCTGATCTTACAGTTTGAGGTAAGAGCGCCGAGGGCTTCGCCCGCTCCACTTCCACGGATTGCCAGATTTTGGCATTTGAAAGCAAACTCTTCGCCGAAAAGCTGTCTTACTTCCTGCCCGAGAAATGTCACGTTTCTCATCATCTCATCGGTTGCCGGGAAAAGGCCGGTCAATTTCTGAGGTTCAATTCTGATCTCCGCAAATTTGGTCTTGCTTGCGGTATACTCTCCGAGTTCCTTGTTTGTGTAGACCCTGATGCCGCCGCCCCTGGAACCGTCGGCCCTGGACTGCTCGTCAATGCCGATAATCTTCACGTACTGGGTTGCGGTCAACGTTCTTTTCGCCGTCCGGGGCAGAATATCGGAGTTATTAAAACCGTTGGTCATGAGCTCCGTCGATGTTTCCCCCTGAAGGAATAGCCCGCCCTCGTTTGGTGCCGCAACGGTCATGCCGCCGGTAGTTGCGGCCCGACCTTCTTTTTCGAGTGCCTTTTCCAATTTGTCAAGGCTGCGTTTCTGCGCCCTTTCTGCTCTGGATCGGGCATCCGCAACCTCTTTACTGGAAAACTGCGAGGGGTCGTGCAGGGTGCGAATGTCGAGAAGTTGTGCTCCGAGAGCGGTTGCAGGACTGCCCCGGTAAATAGGCTGGTCCTCGATGGTGATTCTGCCGTTACCGCCGTCATCAGGCGGTATTGACCGGCCTTCACCCTCTCCATAGAGGTTCTTTCTCAATTCCTCTTCTTCCTTGAAGCTGTCCCACTCCCTCTGTGCCGCCTCGATCTCTGCCTTATGCGCGGCCCTTTTTGCCAATTCCTCATCGGTCATGGCACGACCTTCTTTTTCTGCCCCCAGGCGTATGGCTTCCATTGCCCGGAAAGCTGCGTCCATGAGTTTCTGCCAACGATTCATGATGCTACCTCCTGTATTTGGTTAATTTTCCGGTACAACTCGTCTTCTTCCCGGATAAAGTTGAGGGTTGCGGCGATATCACCGGCCCTGTCCTCTCCGGGATTAGCCGGAGGATTACTCTTTTTCTGTGATTCCATGCTGCGAAGGGCTACGGATGTGTCGTTATAGGCGGCATAAGCCACATATGACACGTCGAATATCTCTTCAAGTTCCGTTATGTGCCGCGTCGCCGGTTGCGTCCAGTCTTTCGGAAAAACCCAATTATCCCCGCCATCGGCAACGGAGAACGCAAAGGACATTTCCCCGATATCTCCGCGCTCGATGGATTCAATGAGCGCATCCACAAAGGCGTTTCTTTTCGGGGGGTCTATTTCAACAGTTATGCCCTCTTCGGATTCTTTGAGGCGTAACGTCTTTGCGGATTGGCGGCCAAGAGGCAAGAGGCTGTCGCTGTTGTGACCGTAAAGGGCGCGGACATCTGACCGTTTCAGGGCTTTCGTTGCCGCTCCCACGTCGATATATTCAAAAAAGCCGATATCCTCAGACCGTTTTCCGTAAACTATCGGCATTCCGGTGAGCTTTATGGAGTCGCCTTCTTTTCGGAGTTCAACCTTAAAAACCCTCTTTTCTATCTTGTTTTCAGGCATTGTCGCCCCCTTGCGTTCCGGGCTCAGCCGGTTTCTGATTGTTTTTTATGGCGTTCAAGCCTTCCATGATGGTCTTTACGGTTTCCATTGCCCCGTTCGCCATGTAAACCTGTCCCTGCTCATCAGGTATGGGGTTCATGTTCTCTTTTTCCCTGATTTCATCGCCGTTCAGCCATCCGTTTATTTTTCCAATGGCATAAGCCGCGTATCTGCTGGCAATATCGCCCCTGAGAAGGCCCTCTACGTTGTGTTCCCAATAGTGCGTGTCACGCTCTGACGGGTCCAGAAGGGCCATGTTATACGCCTGTTCAAGCCGCACAAGCCACGATCTCAGCGTCTTCGTGACATAATCAATGGCGAATTGCTCCGCGCTGGCGTAGGTGCTTGCCTTGTCGTATTCGCCGTACATCTGAGGCGGTAGGCGGTAAATCCTCGTGCCGATATCGACATTGTTGTACTTTTTGAGTTCAAGAAATTGTGCATCTTTGAGGGGTATGGTAAGTTGCTGCATTTCCATTCCCTCTTCAAGCACCATGAGTTTGTGCATCTGGCCTAAACCAGCGTATTTATCGGTAAGAGAGTGCCGTAAATTATTGCTCCCTATTTCGGATAGCTTGCTTGGGTGTTTTACCACCACTCCGGGGTGCATCCCGTTACCGAAAAAGTTTTCGTCAAACTCCTGATAGGCCATGCCAAGCCCTACCGTTTCCCGGTGCGCCTGAATCGCTGAATAGCCCATCAGGCCGTTGAAGCCAAGCCCCGGAACGTGTAAAACCTTCTCTTTGGGGAGGGTTATTTTTTCGCCGGTTTTCGGGACAACATATTCATAGACAATTTTCCATTTATCGCTACGTTTTGGGGTTGTCCTATTGGGAATCATGGGCCACAAATACTTAATTCTGTTTATCCTGCCGCCAGTCCGTTCGATTTCTGAATAACAATTTCCCCAAGAAACAAGGTGCGCCATCATGGTTTCCCGGTAAGACATGGCCGTCATTTCGGGGTTTGGCTGAGAATGAAGGAGGGCGTACCTATAATCGTCCGTGGCTTTATCCTGACCGCCCCCCTTTCTCCGTCTGTAGAGGTGCAACGGCAATGAAGCCGAGTCCTCAGACAGAATCTTGATACAGGCCCAAACCACGGCGAGTCGCATAGCATTGAATTCTGATACGGATGTACCTGATTTAGTGGCAGTTCCCCCGGATGAACCACCAAAAAAAGAGCCGCCGGGATAATACCAAGAGTCGGCAAGGCCGCTGTTACGCTTTTCGAGAGCACCGAAGATGCTCACTGTTTCGGCCTCCCCGGAAAAGGTGCGCCCATGATGAAGAGGATAAGGCCTATGACAGTAAGGGAAATTGCAGGAGAATAAAGAAAAAGACCCGTTCCGGCAAGGATAAGACCCCCGTAGATATGGAAATCCCGTATATCAACGGGATTCCTCATTTTCAGGTATTCGAGGAGCTTTCTGATCTCACTCCCTCCAAGTTATGAGCATTCGCCCATTACTCAGAAGGTTATAAGCATATGTTCAAAACTGCAAGCCGTTTGAGGTTTAAAAAGGGGTCAAAAAGGTATGAAAAAGGGGTCAAAAAGGTATGAAAAAGGGGTCAAAAAGGTATGAAAAAGGGGTCAAAAAGGTATAACTCCGTCATCTCTTCTTCGTGGCTTCTCGATATGCCTCTACTGAAACAACGGGTTTTGTACCGTCATATTTCAAAATATTGAGACGTAACAACGCTTTTTTAGCGGTTTCCCAACTTCTCACCCGGAGAAGGGAACATATTTCTTTACGTCCACGGCATTCTATAGGCTCGTATGTCATCTTTTCTCTACCCCTCCCTTTTTCACCGCCTTTTCCTTCGGTTTCAGCTTCGGGATTTCCCGCTTATCGTTTATGGCTTTCTCTATGGGCTTCAAAATGATTTCACCTCCTGAGTCTCGTATATCGACCTTCCCCCCTTCGCCTCCGGATTCATCGCCATCAATGCCGTAGCGTTCAGCGTCGCCATAAATGGGTCAATCTTCCCGGTACCGCTCGCCTGTTTCGTGATACTAATTGCGTTGCCCTTCGGTTCTACCCTGGCATTACCCACACTCCACGCCATAATAGGCTGATCACCATGCACAAGGGTCTTTTCTGCAACCTTGCGCTCAAGGGTGATAATTGCGCCGTTGAGTTTATAGCCCTGCGGGATTCCTACTATCCTGTCATGCTCTATTGCGCCTTCCCCGCTTTCGTCGCCGCCTTCCAGCTCGTCAATGACCCCGCCCAAGCCGAGCTGGTCAACCCCGATCCGGTCGAGAAGACCTGAAGCGTCTATCTTGCGGACAATATCACCGAGTTCTTTCAAATCCTGGCCTATCTCGCTTACGATAGTCAGGTCCCCGTCTTTCTCGAAATCCCTGTATTTAGGTGCTTCGGATTTCCGGCGTTCGAGGGCTATGGGGTTAGCCCAGGCGTGGGACCAGTGGAGCCAATTACCGTTTTCAGCGTCACGGCCCAGGACGGCAAGACCGAGAAGGTCATCAAGCCCGCCGCCGTCTATGCCGACCTCGATCACTTCGGACCGTTCGAGGATGGTCTCAAGAGTGACTGTCCCGGCTGCATCTTCCCAAAATTCGGCTCCGGCCCATGCTTGCGCTCTCGCTGATACACCTATCTGAATATTCAGGTGTTTCGCAAGAAAACTCTGCATGGACGTTGCGCCTTCAATTTCTGCCTTTCCGTATTCTCGGAGGAGAAATTCTTCATCAACAGAAGCGCCCAGATTAGGGTTAGTGACATAGAAATATTTGCGATCCAGGTATTTCTTTTCATTGATGAAGTTTTTAGGGTATTCGTAAAGCACAGGAAGAAAAGCCGGATCGTCTATTTTGCCGTCCCTAACCCCACGGGCATAGTCTAGCTTATCTGCCCACACGCCCGCCGGGGCCTCATCGCTCTGCGTTGTCAGGTAGATAACAAACCCCTCCGGTCTTGCCGTAAGCCCTCCCGTGGCCTCACGGAGCATATTCAAAGCGTTGTTTCGTTTGCCAAAAAGCCAAAGCTCTTCAATCAAAACGCCTGTGCCTTTTATTCCTCCCACTGTGTCACTATCGGCGGCCACAACCTTAAGCGTTGCACCGGTATTTCTATGAGTAATCTGCCGGAAATGCTCTTGAACAAGAAACAAGTCAGATAGTTCTTCATCAGACTTGACCATATCTCGGGCAGGGTTGAAGCTATTGTTTGCGATCTCGACGGTAGGGGCCAGGATTAGAAACTCTGCCGATTCTCTGTCGTTCAAAATCAAAGCCGTCATCATGATCCCTGCCGCTCCCCCGCTCTTATCGTTCTTCTTAGAGACAAGCAGAAGAAATTCTCGAATAAGACGGCGCTTGCCTACTGGATCGTATGAACCGAAAATGGATGAAACAAAGTCAAACTGCCATTTACGACCTATCTCGCCATATGTGGGACAGCCCAAAACGTCCTTGAGGTGCAAACTCTTAAAAACAGATAGCCCGGCGGCGGCGGTTTCAGAAAATAATGGCGGGAACGCGATAAGGGATTCACCGGCGAGGATGCGGCGGTCCCAATCGGGACAGGCGGTTGACCAGATCATTTTGTGCTCCTTTTCCACGCCCGGCATATCTTACTATTCCACCATCTCTGCTTGCTTTTCACTTGAGCCTCTTTGTAGCCGCAATTTCCCGAAGTCCAATCAGTGCCGTCATAAGCGTAATGGGCGCAGCTTATACACTTTCCTTTTGTTGTTGACACGGTTGTGATTATCGACACGGTTCATTCACCTTTTTCCATGACAGCCGCAATTCTTCCGACGGTCTTTACAAAAATGGACCCCTGATGTTTCATCAACCAATATTGCAGTTGAGTGAGGTCCAAGATAGATGCATCATCCAAGTCTTTCGCATCTATCTTGCTTAAAATGGCTATGGCTTGCGCAATTTTCGATTTCATTTCACCACCATCAAGGCCCGTTGCCGGGTTCGGTCACTTCATGGCACTCAGGACACAGGCCGTTGGGAAAGCCATGTTTCATTTGAACCGTTTGGGAATGAAGCCCGGTCCACCCGCAGTCAGGATTACAACAGTCAACGATATGGTCCTCTATTTCTGCAAATTCAGGAAACTGACCGCTTTCATATTCCAGCCTGCTTCTTTCAAGGTCTTTGTCTTCAGTGAACATCACGCCTCCTTTTTCATTTCACCACCTTCAACCTATCAGACATAGGTGCAAACTTACCTCTCCCCGCCCGCTTCGCCTTCTCTTCGTCATCGTCCTTTTTGTTCCTTCCTTCTCCTTTGCGAGGGTGAATAAACGGTGCTGCCATTCCTGCAACCCTGATTCTTGTGTTTTCATCCTGATCGGGGTCGTTCATCACTTGAAGCAGATATTCCAAAGGGGTAAGGTTGAGTGCTTCGGCCTTTTTTGCATCCTGCTCTGACAATACGGGCTTTTTCTTTTCAGGAGGAGTTGCCGCCTGGATAGCCTTCTTTGTCTTTTCCTGCTTTGGTTTCTTTGGAGCCTTCACCTTCACAGGCTTGACCTTCACTTTCGGCTTGACCCCTGCTTCGGGCTTGGGGGTCCGGGGTTTGTATTTGGCGCCCTTCAAAGGGCCTGAGTTGGGGCGGTATCCTCCGCGTGACATTGGTTATTGCCTCCTTTCGCGCGCGTATATAGTAATAAAGACGCGCCTATGTATTAAGTAGTATTCTATTACTTCGCCGCAGGCTCTCCTTAAATCGGGGCGCGAAGTACGAGGGGCCGCGTTACCCCTGGGTGTCATTAAAGCCTCACATCAAGAAGGATGTAAGCAGTTCTGACAAGAGGAGCCGCGCCGATCTCTCTTACTGTTTCCCTGTCTATGCTGTAAACCATGAGGCCCGTCTTGTCTTCAAAATCTCTCAACGCCTTATAAATAATTTCTTCCGCTATGGCCTTCTCTTTTTCCATCTCTTCAATACTCATTTTGAACATTCCTCCTTTGAACATTTGAGTTTTTCATAGGCTCCTCTTTGGGGACTTGAAAGTTCAAACATATGCAAAAAATCCGCGAATGAG
>Ga0172381_10001101_pt1 | contig 33013 bp, 31 predicted proteins | sample Leawel6488metaG_FD_119754 | JGI IMG/M metagenome (GOLD analysis project Ga0172381, IMG submission 119754) | Leachate microbial communities from a municipal landfill in Southern Ontario, Canada - Leachate well 64-88 metaG | ecosystem: Engineered > Solid waste > Landfill > Unclassified | place... | reverse complement strand
CATGACATCCACAAATATCGGATCGAGCTGCTGCACCGTCGCGAGCGCTACAGGCTGGTAAGCCGTGACCATCGCTCCTTCCGTCACGCTCGACCTTCCGATCCGGCCGGAGATCGGGGCCTTGATGGGCGTATAGGACAGGTTGATCTTCGCCATCTCCAAGGCAGCTTTACTGCCTTCCAACTGGGCTTCCGTCTGGCGCAGGGCCGCCAACGCGTTATCATATTCCTGCTCCCCGACCGCCTTGATCTCTACCAGTCCCCTGAAGCGTTCCTCACGCGAGCGGACAGCCGGAAGGTTAGCCTCGGAAATATTGACCGCGGCTTCGGCCTGGTCATAGGCCGCCTGGTATGGAGCGGGATCTATCTGGTACAGCAAGTCCCCCGCCTTGACCAAAGCGCCCTCATCGAAGGCCCTCTTAATGATAAGGCCGTTGACCTGGGGCCGGATCTCGGACACCCTATAGGCTGCCGTCCGGCCGGGCAGCTCCCTCGTCAACACGAGGCGCTGCGCCCGTATCGTGACCACGCCGACTTCCGCGGGCGCCTTCTTTTGCGGCGCTTTGGACCCGGGCCCGCAGCCGGCCAGCAAAAGGCCTGCCGTAAGGGCTACGATCAATTTTTTTATCGACAAATTCCGCATAGTATAATGTCCTTCCTTAATTTTATTTGCCCTGGAATTCAGCCACCCCAAGCCCGCGCCACAAAGCCTTTAGCTGGCGCATATAATGATAGCCGCGGCTATCGCTATCATTGAACCGGGTCACCAGCAGCGTCCCGCACATGATAGTCGCCAGGGAAACGATGACATCATCCACATCGGTCCTTGGCGGCAACTCGCCGTTTTTCTGCGCTGAGACGGCACACTCCTTAAACCACTCGCCCAGTCCAACCGAGGGCGTTTCTTCGATGCCGGCACAACCCGGGAAAGCCAGCCCCTTTTCGAGGGCGGAAATAGCCATTTTTTTAGGCCTCTCTCCCTGGATCAGGAACGCTAAAAAAATCTGATACGCAAGGTTGCTGTTGCTCCATTCCTTGGACAGCTGGCTGAATACAGCGTCGATCAAATGAAGGTATTTACCGTCCCGGGCTTCCCGCTTTGCCTTCCATATCATTTTTGACGAGGTCAAATTCAGGAAATAACGGACAACATCGATCTTTTCCGGAAAATAGTTAAAGAAAGTGCCTTCCGCCACCTCGACGTCCCGGCATATCTCCTTTATGGAAATGTCGTCGAAGCGGTTTTGTGATAACTTTCCCATGAAAGCATTCATTATCGCGATCTTCGTCTTAGCGTGCTTCTTCTCGCGTAACGAATACTCTTCTATTTTCATCCCGCTCCTTATATTATTAAAGTATGCCTTATAAATATAGCACACTATATATTATTTGTCAAGGGATGATTTTGCTGTTATCCGGGATCTTTCTCGAAATGCATGTAATCTTTCAGGGACTTCCAGTCCCCGCCCCACGTCCATCCTAAACGCAGGAAAGCCTGCACTATCCCGGAGTCGCGGGCAAGCGTCCCTGCCTTGCTTGTATCATACACCGCGCCGGGAGGCAGCACCACGTCTCCTTTGATATACGGGTTTTGGACGGGGTTGATGTCTATCGCGAAGCCGTAGGCGTGCTTTGACAGCGACGTCCCTCCGGTCGCCAGCCTGTAATTGAAGGCGGACGTGTTGTTCATCATCATCGACTGGTCATCCTCGTTCCACTTTCCTCCGCTGTAGAACCGGTCATGCGAAATGGGGATTGCGGAAGAGATGGGAAACTTCTCCTCAAGGGCGACGCGAAAGACTTCCTTTATGTCTCCGGCGAGCCTTTCGTCTATCACGACCTGTCCCTTGTGGATCCTGCCGTCAAACGAATAATAGGAGACTTCCACGAGCCTTTGCCTCTGCTTGATCTCGTCGGGCGCCTCTTTCCTCAATGCCTCGGATAACGGAATAGCGCTGTCTATTGTTGCGCAGCCGCACAAAAACACGGCCAAAAAGATCATGCCCAATTTGGCATTATTAAGCATCTTATGCCTCCCTTCCGTTATTGTTAAAAAAGCCCTGATCAAATATGCAGATCAGAGCTTTATTGGTAGCCCCTACGGGAATCGAACCCGTGTTTAAAGCTTGAGAAGCTCTCGTCCTAACCACTAGACGAAGGGGCCAAACCCCGGCGGGCTCATAAGCCCGCTAATATCTTACCTTCTCTTCCCTCCTGTTATGCGCCGAAAGCTGGGCGGCGTCTATAACAGCCGCTGTCTTGCGCACCTCTTCAAGCTTGATGATGGGATGCGCGCGGTGCATCAACACATCGTAAAGGTTCTCGTAATACTTCTCCCAGCAGCTGGGTTCGACCTGGTATGTCCTCTCGAAATCCTCGCCCTTCATCTGGGTCTTGATCTTTATCGGATGCCCGCCGTTCTCGCTCAATAACGCGCCCTTGGTCCCTAGAACGTACCAACGGGGCAAATTATACCTCGAAACCTGGCTCGCTTCAAGATGCGCGGTGATCCCGCCGCGGAACCTTATAAGCAGCTTAAAATAATCGTCGACTTCCCTCGACCAGATCACGGACTTCATGTCGCACCAGACCGACACCGGCTGCTCTTTAACGAGGCATAACATCTGGTCTATTATATGCGAACCGAAATCATAGAGTATCCCGCCGCCATAGGACTTCCTGTACCGCCAGGCCGGGTTGAACTCCTTGACGCCGTAATTCTTCAGGGATCCGTATGAGGTCGCCCGGGACTCTATCGTAAAAGGCTCGCCGACCAGGTGTTCGTCGAGCAGCTTCTTGACGGTAAGGAAGTCGCCGTCGAACCTGCGGCTCTGGAAGACCGAGAGCACTACCCTCTTCCTGTTCGCGAGCTTTATGAGATATTCGACCTCTTTCAGGGTCAGCGCTATCGGCTTCTCGACCACGCAATGCCTGCCCTCTTCGAGGACCATCTTCGCTATCCTGAAATGGCTGCTCGACGGGGTAGCTATGACCACAAGGTCTATATCCGTATCCAGGAAATGCTTGTAATCCGAAAAAGCTATCGTGCCGTAATCCCTGTCAGCGACCCTCCTGCGCCCCTGTATAGTGTCGCATACCGCCACTATCCGGAACTTCCCCACCCTCTTCATGAGAGGTATGTGGAATTCCTGCGCGCTCCTTCCGAGGCCGCAGATCCCGACCTTAAACTCCATCTCTAATATCCTATCCCCCTGAGGAAACCGCGGGATATCCTCGCGCTCTCGAACGGGGTGGTTGAGGTCCTGTCAAGTTCAACAACAACCCAGCCAGTATAATTAATCTTATTTAAACTTGCAAGGATATTCTTCATGTTATGGCAGAGCACACCGCGTCCGAGCTCTGCGAAGTCCCTGGCCCGGGGGTCCCAGTCCTTCAGGTGCACGAGGGCCACGGACGAACGGTACCTCTCTATCACCCCCGCGGGGTCCGAACCGGCCGCCGCGAGATGCCCCGTGTCCACACAAAGTTTTACCGACCCGGAAAACTCGAGAAGGTTTGCGATATCCCTCTCTTCCTCCACTATCGTATCGAGGTGGTTATGAAAGGCTATCCTGACGTTAAACCCGGAAGAATACTCGGCGAGCGAATCGAGCCTTTTGCAGAGGGCCTTATAGCTTTTTACGTCCTTCGAGAGGCCGTCGCCCCTCCAACCGCCCGTTACCATTAGCGCCTTTACGCCGAACTGCCCCGCAAAATACGCCTTTTCCTTAGCCTCAGCTATGTCGGACTTCTCGTCGGAAGTCACCCTGACGTTGGCGGAGAGAGATGCCAGTTCGAGGCCTGCTTCGCTGAGCTGGGTCCTGAATGAAACGGCCGGGCCCAGTCTCGCGAGCGCGTCATACATCTCGACGCCGTCATAACCGGCCTCTTTGATCTCGCAAAGAGCGTTCTTTAACGGGTAATCCCGGAGGAAATTTCCCCAGGTAAGGGTATGGCATCCTATCCTGTATCCGGCCATACATCACCGCTTTATTATGGAAAATTGGTGCTGGGAGGGGGATTTGAACCCCCACAGTTTATTCAACCAACAGCCCCTCAAACTGTCGCGTCTGCCAGTTCCGCCATCCCAGCAAATATATTCTTATATATGCGCTATCTCACGGGCAGGACCTTGCCGTCCTCCCCGAAATGTACCCGGTTGCCCTTGCTGTAAAGAATGCCTTCGATCGTCATCGCCTCGGGCAGGGCCGCCCTCTTGACCCTTCCGGACGAATAAAGGTCTATCACGCTGCCTGCGGGGTATTTTATGCGGCCTAACTCCTCGGCCCTTGCCAGCGTCGCCGTCTCAAGCCTGCCGTTATCATAAAAATCGATCAGCCCCGGGGCGCACAATATCCCCTGTATCTCCTGGGCCTTCGTTAAATATGCGTTTATGACCTTGCCGTCCTCAAAAAGGGATATCCTTGCGCCGTCCACGAGCTTGATGCCGTCGACTATCTTCCCTTCGGCCAGCGTGCCCGACTGCAGCTTCCCCGATTCATACAGCGCTATCCTGCTGCCCTTTTCGAATTTCATGTCCTGGAGGGCCGCCTCGCGGGAAAGCTCCGCGTTCTTTACCTTTCCCGACTCATAAAAATACACCCATCCCCGGCAAGGGAGGTCCTGAAGTTTCGCCGGGCTCTCGAGTATCGCGTAATTGATCTTGCCCGACTCCGTATACTCTATCCTTGTGCCCGCCGGCAGCGTCATTCCCTGCACATTCTTCGCGCTGTCCAGGATCTCGAATTTGATCTCTGCCCCGGCGTACGGGGCGACGGTAAGGAGAGCAATAGATACCAGGATTATCAAACCGGGATTACCGCGCATATTATCGGACCTCCATGCGGTATAAATATACCAAAAAACCCGTGAAATAACAAGGGGTTAATGCTTTTTTGTTGCGCGCGGTTTTTTTTGACTGTATAATGACAACATATAACATGACTAATACCAAGGTCCTCTTATCTGCTCTTGCCTCTGCAGCCATGTTAGTTTGCGCTGCGGGATGCCGCACACTGGCAGCCCCTTCGTCTTCTGAAGCGGCCTGGGTACCGGCAAAGAAGATAAAGATCTCCGATTCAAAAGACGCAACGTGGCAATCCATCCGCGGCCAGAAGATCGACACCTCGAGGCCGCTTGCGCTCGGCGACCTGATCGATATATCACTGCGGACAAACCCTTCAACGAAGCAGGCATGGGAAAACGCCAAATCGGTGCAGGCCGTAAAACTGCAGATGGAAGGCCGTTATTACCCTAAGGTCACCATCACCGGTGAAGGATTAAGGCAGGATTCTAAGGCCAACGTAGATATGGCCAGCGTCGATTATTTTAAATACGGGCCCGGCATACAGCTCACCTATCTCCTGCTCGATTTCGGGGGCAGGGCTGCGGACGTCGAGGAGCAGTCTCAGCTGCTTATCGCCGCGAACTTCCAGTTCAACCGTACGATGCAGGACGTCGTGCTCGACGTAGAGACCTCTTATTACGGTTACCATAGCGCGGTCGCGATGCTGGCCGCCGCGGAATCGGACCTCAAGAATACGCAGGCGGCGTATGACGCGGCCTCCCGCAGGTTCGAGGTCGGGCTCGCGGCAAAACTCGACATGCTCCAGGCAAAATCAACATTCGAACAGACGCTTTATTCCCTCGAGAACGCCAAGGGCGCCGTCAAGACGTCGAAGGCGGCGCTTGCGAAATCGCTCGGATATCCGGCCGACACCGTTTTCGAGGTCATGGAACCGTCCAAGGATGTCCCAACGGCCGTCAACGACGAGGACATCACGAGGATGATAAACGACGCTATCGAACAGCGCCCCGATATAGCCGCGATGAGGGCTAACCTGAGGGCGCAAAATGCCGCCGCGAGTTCGGCAAACTCCGACCTTTACCCTTCTTTAAGCGCCGGAGCCTCGGCAAACAAGAATTTTTACAAATATTATAACTATAAACAACCGCGCGATAACGACAGGACATACGCGGCATACTTAAGCTTCGACTGGGACGTATTCGACGGCTTCGAGAACCTCAATATACTCCGCGAAGAGCAGGCGCTCGCGAACGTCGAGCGCGAGAAGCTCATAGAGGCCGAGATCTCGGCCAGCGCCGAGGTCTGGACAAAATATTACGATTTCAAGACAGCTGTCAAGAAGCTCGAATACAGCGAAGCATTCCTCAACACATCGCAGACGTCATACGAGCTGGCGCTCGAGAGCTACAGCAACGGCTTAAACAGCATACTTGACCTTCTCGACGCCGAGAGCAAGCTTTCGGACGCCAAGAGCAGCCTTATAAAATCCAAGAGAGACCTTTTCGTGGCACTGGCCGAACTGGCCCACGCGACCGGAACGATATATACAGGCGGAGAGACGAAAAATGAATAAGACAGGCAACGCTTTAATGAAGATCATTAAATACGTATTCTGGATAGGGCTCGTTTTGGTCGTGACCTTATTCATAGTAAAAAGCTGCGGGCGCAAACCCCCGGAGAAGAAGATCCCGCCGAAGATAGTCAAGGCGGTTAAGGCCGGGCAGCAGGACGCGGATATATTCATCGAAGCCTTCGGCAACCTCTATTCGCCGTCCGATGTGAACATCAAGTCGCAGGTCACCGGCGAAATGAAGGAAGTCCACTTCAAGGACGGCGACATCGTCAAGAAGGGAGATATGCTCTTCACGATCGACCCGAGCTCCTATAAGGCGACCCTCGACAAGGCTGAGGCCCAATTGATACAGGACCTTGCTAACCTGAAATTGAACAAGGACACGCTCGAGAGGAATAGGAAACTGCTAGCCAAGGAACTCATCTCGCAGCAGAATTTCGAGCAATACGAAACGAACGTCACGGCATCGGAGGCTATGGTAAAACTCGATAACGCGAACATAGACCTCGCGAAGATCAACCTCGCCTATTGCTACATCGCCGCCCCTACCGACGGCGTGTGCGGCAAGCGCCAGGTGGACCCCGGCAACATAGTCACCGCTAACAACGGGCCGACGCTCGTGAACATAAAAACCGTGGACCCTCTTTATGTGGACTTCACTATACCCGAGAGGAACCTTGACAACGTAAGGGACGCCATGGCAAAGGGGCAGCTTAAAGTGATCATAGCCGTGGAACGCGCCAATGAAGAAGCGAACTCCCGTGAGGGCGCGCTGCATTTCGTGGATAATTCGGTAGACAACACTACCGGCACTATATTGCTGCGCGCGTCCGTGCCTAATGCCGACACGAGGCTGTGGTCCGGGCAGTTTGTGAATGTCAAACTCGTCCTCAGGGTGGAAAAGGACGCCGTGCTCATCCCTTATGAAGCCGTGCAGGTCGGGCAGGACCAGGGGGTATTATACGATTATGTATTCGTCGTAACGCCCGGCAATACGTCAGAAATAAGAAAAATAACCTCGGGGAACAAGGTTGATGACCATATAATCGTCGAGAAAGGCGTCAAGGCCGGGGAGTATGTCGTTACCGCCGGCCAGATGGGCTTGAGGCCGGGGGCCGCCGTCGAGATATCCGCACCGGAAAACGGGACAAAGGTGAACAAATAGACTATGAGCTTCTCTGAGAACTTTATAAGAAAACCCATCATGACCATGCTGCTTATGGTGATAGTCACTATATTCGGTATCGTCGCATATTTCACGCTTCCGATAAGCGACCTCCCTGTCGTTGATTATCCCGTTATACTCGTCCAGGTAGCGTACCCGGGCGCAAGCCCCGATACGATGGCTTCGGCCGTCGCATCCCCCCTTGAGAACGAGTTTACCGAGATACAGGGCCTGACGAGCATCATATCGAACAATACCGAAGGGCAATCGCAGATAATCCTGACCTTCGACCTTAGCAGGAACGTCGACCTGGCGGCCCCTGACGTGCAGGCCGCGATCTCGCGCGCAGCGGGAAACCTGCCGACCGACCTGCCGGCGCCGCCGTCTTACCAGAAGGTCAACCCTTCCGATACGCCTATACTCTACATGGTACTTAACTCGGATACGCTGACGCCCGGACAGCTCTACGACCTCGGCAACAGGACCGTCGGCAAGAGATTAAGTATGATAGACGGGGTTTCGCAGGTGCAGGTGTGGGGCGCGAAGACGGCCGTGCGCGTACAGGTAGACCCGAACAAGCTCTCGGCTTTCCAGATAGGCATTAACGAGGTGGCGGCGGCGGTATCGACCGGCACCGTCCTGATACCCGCAGGAAGCCTTGACGGCAACGTCAGGGCCTTCTCGATAGAACCGAAAGGCCAGCTATTCAGGGCAAAGGATTACGAGGACCTGATAGTCGCTTACAGGAACAATGCCCCTGTTAAATTAAGGGATATAGGGCGGTGCATCGACAGCGTGGACAACGATGTGATACGTCCGATGTTCGGCAGCCCCGGCGAGGGCATGAAAACGAATAATGTCGTCATAGCGATATCGCGCGCGGGCGGCTCGAACACGGTTGCGCTCGCCGCGAATATACGCAATATAACGGATACCCTTCAAAAGGAGCTTCCGGGATCGGCAAAGCTCTCGGTCTTTTACGATAAGTCGGAAGATATAGTCGAATCGGTCAATGACGTCAAACAGACTATCATCATAGCGCTCATTCTCGTCGTGCTGATCATATTCCTCTCGCTGGGCAGGATCTCGGACACTATAATACCGAGCATCTCCCTGCCGCTGTCCGTCATAGCGACATTCGCCGTCATGTACGCGATGAATTTCAGCCTCGACCAGATGTCCCTGCTGGGCCTCACGCTTTGCATCGGGTTCGTCGTAGATGACGCCATCGTCGTGCTTGAGAATACCGTCCGCCTTATCGAGACCGGGAAGAAACCCATGGCCGCGGCCATCGAAAGCGCCGACCAGATCACGTTCACCATCATATCCATGACACTTTCGCTCGCAGTAATATTCATACCCCTGGTCTTCATGGGAGGGGTCGTGGGAAGGATCTTCCGCGAATTCGCGGTGACCGTAGTCGCGGCCATCCTCTGCTCGGGGGTCATATCGCTGACGCTGACCCCTATGATGTGCGCGCGCATGCTCAAGGAACACAAACCCGGCGACTCCAAGTTCCAGGAAGCCATCTCCAAATTCATGGACGGCATCATAAGCAAATACGGCGTCATGCTTAAATGGACCCTGCAGCGCCCGCTGACCACGCTGATCGCGTGGGTAGTATGTTTCGGCGGCACGATATTCTTCTTCACTATAGTGCCGCAGACGTTCCTGCCTGAAGGCGACAGCGGCGCGATCATGGCGCAGATCATGATGCCTCTCGGCACCTCCTCTAAGCAGATGGGGCAATACCAGGATAAGGTAAATAACGTATTGGTCAATGACAAGAACATCGAGAAGATCATTTCGGTCTCCGGCATGAACCCCGGCGCCGACCAAAGCACCGGCATGTTCGTCACGACCTTAAAACCCCGCGATAAGAGGAGGCCGATGCCCGAGGTTGTCCAGGGCCTCCGCAGGGAGATGTCCGCGCTGCCGGACGGCATGGCTTTCGTAATGGCCATACCGGCGCTTAAATTGAGCGCCGGAGGCGAGGCGACCGGAAGCGGGAACAAGTATTCATATACGCTGATCGGGCCCGACCAGGAGAAGCTTTACAGCGCGTCCTTCGAACTCGCGGACGCCATGAAGAAACTTCCGGGGTTCCTCGACATACAGAACAGCACGAGGCTCGACCTGCCGCAGCTCAACATAAAGATACTCCGCGACAGGGCTTCGACGCTCGGGATCACGGCTCACGACATAGAATACGCCCTGACGCTGGCATATTCCGGAGGCAAGGTCACGACGTTCAAGACCGACGTTGACCAGTATGACGTCATAGTCGAGCTTACGAAAAATTTCCAGGACAGGCCCGAAAACCTCTCGCAGATATTCGTAAGGTCTTCTATCACCGGAAAGCTCGTGCCGTTGAGCACCGTAGCGAAATGGGAGGTCGACGCGGGGCCGCAGAACGTGCCCCATTTGAACCAGCTTAATTCGGCCACCCTCTCCTTCAACCTCGCTCCCGATGTGCCGCTGGGCAATGCGACCAAGACCCTTGAGGATACGACTAGGAAGGTCCTGCCCGAGGGAGTCACGGGTTCGCTGCAGGGCGAGGCCGAGCAGTTCAAGGAATCGATCGCCAGCCTCGGCATACTCATCATCATCGCTATATTCATAAAATATATCATACTCGGCATTCTCTACGAGAGCTACGCCCACCCGTTCACGATACTCACGACGCTTCCGGTAGCTACATTCGGCGGCCTTGCGACCCTTTGGCTGTTCAGGTCGGAATTGTCCCTTTACGCTTACGTAGGCGTGTTCATGCTCCTCGGCATCGTGGCCAAGAACGGCATCATGATGGTCGACTTCGCGAATGAGAACCTGGTAAAGAACAAGATGAACAATTTCGACGCTATATATAACGCGTGCCTCGTCAGGTTCCGCCCGATACTGATGACGGGCCTCGCGGCCATCATGGGCGCCCTGCCTATCGCGCTCGGGTACGGCGCGGACGGCGCCTCAAGAAAGCCGCTCGGATTGATAGTCGTGGGAGGGCTCATATTCTCGCAGGTAGTCACCCTCTTCGTCACCCCCGGCATATTCCTCTATGTGCAGAAGTTCCAGGAAAGCTTCCTCGACAAGTTCGAGCTTACCAGGTCGGATGCGGCGAGGCAGGTGAAGGATAAGGAAAAGGAATAATAACGCAGGCTTCGGAACGTATAAAAAACACCTCCGGTATATATTCACAGGAGGTGTTTTTATATAGTGGTTGCCCCGCTTGGACTCGAACCAAGACAGCAAGATCCAGAATCTTGTGGGCTACCATTACCCAACGGGGCAGAAATCCATAAAACTATATAACGGGAGACAATTATACCCGATTTTCTCATTAGTGTAAAGGCGGGAATTTGCCGGAGGAAAACCTGCTATTTGGCCTGTTTTAAGGTCCTTACCATATGGCCGAACGCCCTGTCGTAGCGGTCGAACATCTCCTGCATCGACATGAGCTTGGCTACGTATACCCTGCCGCCTTTCTTCAGCACGACTAAGTGCGTTTGTGAAGGCAGGGCCTTCGCCCCTTTCACATGCAGACGCTCGAGCATCTTGTAAGATATGTTTATATCTTCCGCCTTCGCGAAATTTATCGATACCTTCGACCTCTTCAACAGCTTGGCTTCCGGTAATTTCATCTCCTTCGATTCCCAGAGGTCGGCCGCCGCCTCCGTTGAAAACACCTTAGCGTTGAGCGTCTCCGGGCCTATTACCTCCACGGAAATAAAGGCGGTGAAGAACCCGATCTTGTCGGTCGGCGTGAACAACACGGTCAATATCCCGCTTTTCGGGTCCTTATACTCGACATATTTCCATCCGTCAAGATAGTCCATAGAGAGATTGAACGGGGGATTGTTATTGGAATATTTGGAGTATTTGAACTCATTTTTGGCGCAGCCGTTGAAGCAAAGCATTATGGATACCCCCGCAATTGCTGAAAGCGCCCGCGCCGTCGGTTTCATCAGTAGACCACCGGAACATCATATAATGCATAACCGTTATATAGGACATAAACATAAGCGAACAGGTCCCCTGAATCGTAGAGGGCCGCGGTAACATCCTGCCCGTCGGGATCGGAAAGGCTTCCGTCGCCTGCGCTAAATTCATTCCATATCAGCACCTCGTTCACGAAGCAGGAATATTCCTGTATTACCGTATCGAAGAGCTGCGGACCGCCGTCAGGATTTATATACGGGGTCCCATCAAGAGGGCCTTCCTGGTATGTCGTCCAATAGAGATCCGTTTCGTCTATATCATATGCCGGAGCAGGAGATATGTTATCGTTATAATAATCCACCTCATAATCCGCCAACTCCGGGATATTGTTGTCCCAATACGCGTGCGTGGCCTCATGCATCAACACGGCCGCGCCGACTTCAGGCGCATAATCGGTCATGTATGAATTATCCAGATAGATAGTGTTAGGGCTGAACCCGTTCAGGCCTTCTCCGGTTTCCGGGAATACGTCAAACCACCATTCGGGCACAAACAACCCCAACGCGCCCATCGAAAGAAGGTCCGCGAACTGCACGTCCACGCCATTGTTTATAAGTTCGTCGTAATAATCATGCCCTACGGTGCTGTCATTAAGCAAGGACAACAGGTCATTGGCATTGTTATTATACTGCGATTCATCACTGCCGCCGCCGGTCGGGTTGGTGGTATCATCGCCGCCCGTGCCGCCAGGTGTTCCGCCGCCCGGCGAGCCGCCGCTCGGACCGCCGCCCGGGCTGCTATCGGGGGGGGCGCTGTCGCCGGTATCACCGCCAAGCTCAGGAGGCGGGGGCTGGTTGACCGTCTCAGGGGCTATCGGACCGGAGCTATCCCTCGCGACGACTATGTCGTCCCCGGCAATATCGCCGGATTCTATGTCGTCGCGTATCCTTTCGGCCAGGACGATGAAATTATCGTTCGTGACCCCTATGACCTTATAATTAAACCACCTTGGCTCGATATTCATGCCAAGGCGCTCGTTGACTTCCTGCGTATTTTCCGCGGCGATGTATTCGCCCGTTTCAAGCTTCGCGATCTCCTCGGTCTTTGCGATATTGGATACGGTCGCGACCGCTTCTACGTATTTCGACTTATTTATCGCATTCTTATAGAACGCAAAAATAAGCCCGAAGAACACGGCTATGACCGTGAACGCGAGCAGTATCTCTATAAGGCTGAACGCTCTCCTCTTTGCCATGCTATAATTTTACCATAACAAAATAATATTTCAACCTGTTAATTGCCCGATGAAAGGGCGTCCAGCGCCGCCTTTGCCTCGAAATTCTGCGGGTCGACAGCCAGTATCTTCTTCCAGCAGCCTTTCGCGGAAGTATTGTCGCCCCTGCTCGAGTAAGCCGCCCCAAGGTTATAAAGGGCCTCCACGTTATCGGGTTCTTTCTCGATCACTTTGTTATATTCGTTTATCGCGCCCGGGAAATCCTTGTCCATCACCAGTATCCCCGCCAGGTTGAAGTGCGCCTCGGTGAGCGAGGGATCCTTCTCGAGCGCCTTATTGAACATCTCCGCGGCCTTGGCGTTATCCTTGTCGGTCGCGTATATGGCCCCGAGGTTGTTCAGTATCTTCGCGTCTACCGTCCCCTTCTCGAGCACGAAATTATAATCCTCTTTCGTCTTTGACAGGTCGCCCGCCTTGTGGTTCAGCACGGCGCGCAGGTAGTGTATCTCGGAGCTCTTGGGGAAGATCTGCAGCAGGATGTCGCAAAAAGAAGCGGCTTCCGTGTATTTGCCTTCCTTCACTTTATCCTTTATGGCGATGCATATGCCTTCATAATCGTACTTCGATACGGACCCGTCGTCATTCAATATCTTATCGATACGGTCCCTTTTGACGCTGACCTCCCCGGAAGTGCGGGTAAGCTTTATGGTATCCTTGCTCCTGGATATGACCTGCTCGTCGGCGACCCTGCCGTCGGTATAATACACCTTCTCAGCCTCGCAGGACGGCTTGAAAGCCAGCAGGCATGCCAGTATTGCGGCCGCCGCGATTATCGTCTTTTTCATGGTCTTGCTTTCTCCAGTGCGGACCTGAGCCGCGTTATGGACCTCTCCTTGCCGACCAGCTCCACCGTTTCGAAAAGGCTCGCGCCGACCTTATGGCCCGTTATCGCGACCCTTATCGGATGTATCAGCTCGGCGGCTTTCAGGTTCAGCTCCGCGGCCAGCTTCCTGACGCATTCCTCGAGCGCGGGCGCTTTGAAATCATCGATCGCGGAAAACCTGCTTATGACGGCTTCGAGCTTCTGTTTCACGCCGTCCTTATCGAGGACGGAGGCGACCGCCGCCGCATCATATTCCATCGCGGCGGTAAAGAACGGCGCGGCGGAATCCGCCAGCTCCCGGATCGTTTTTGCGCGCGGCTGGAACAGCCTGACGACCTCGGCCATCTTTGCCTTATCGAAGTTGCCGTCCAGGGCTCCCTTCTGCTTAAGCCCGGGGACTATAATGTCCATGAGGTCCTCGGCCTTCTTCGCCCTGATATATTCCCCGTTCATCCATGTCAGTTTATTGATGTCGAACACCGCCCCGGTCTTTCCGACCTTCTCGAGCGAAAATTCTTTTACGATCTCCGTTATCGGCAGGACCTCCTTGTCGTCCGACGGGGCCCAGCCGAGAAGGGATATATAGTTCACGAGCGCGTCCGGCAGGAATCCCATCTGCCTGTATTCCGATATCGAGGTCGCCCCGTGGCGTTTCGACATCCTCGAACGGTCGGTCCCGAGGATCATCGGGATATGCGCGAACTTGGGCGGCTCTATCCCGAGGGCCTTATATAGGGCAAGCTGCTTCGGGGTGTTAGATATATGGTCGTCCCCGCGTATGACATGCGTTATCTTCATGTCGTCATCGTCTATCACGCACGCGAAATTATAAGCCGGAAAACCGTCGGATTTCATCAGCACGAGGTCCTTCTGAAGGTTCATGTCGAAGGTGACCTTGCCGTGGACGATGTCCTCCATGACTATTATTTCCTTCGGCATCGACAGTATTATCGCCTTCTCGCCTCCGAGCGCGCCCTCGGCCTCGTATGCCTTTCCCTCCTTAAGCAGCTTCTGCGCATAACTGCGGTAGGCGTCCAGCCTCTTGGTCTGGTAGAATGGCCCCTCGTCCCAGTCCATTCCGAGCCATTTCAGCGAGCTTATTATCTCCTGCAGGAACTCGTCCTTTGAGCGCTCCCTGTCGGTATCCTCGACCCTGAATACGAATACGCCCTTTTCGTGCCTGGCAAAAAGCCAGTTGAAGAGCGCGGTCCGCGCGCTCCCTATATGCAAAAATCCCGTCGGTGACGGGGCGAACCTTACCCTTACCATATCATTGCCTCGCCACAAGCCTGGCGCCTTCCTTCAGCGCCTGCTCGTTCATTGGTAAAAGATCGTGCTTGTCGGGGGGAATGACCTCCTTCAAAGCGTCGACCAGGGCCCTCATCGATACCAGCTTCAACTTGGCGTTCAGGGCGCCGAGCGCTATCATGTTGGCGATCCGCGTATTTCCCATATCGGTCGCCATCTTGGTAACGGGTATCTTCAGTACGTCTATATCGCCCCTGGAGGGCTGCCTGTCTATAAGCGTCTCATTGACTATCAATGTCCCCGACGGCGCCAGGGAATCCTCGTACCTGTCCATCGAAGGCCTGTTCATCACGACGCAGGCGGTCGGGCTCGTCACGACCGGTGAAGGGACCATCTCGTCCGATATGACGACCATCGAATGCGCGGTGCCTCCGCGCACTTCGGCGCCGTATGACGGCATCCAAGTGACCTTAAGGCCTTCCTTCATCGCGGCCCAGGCAAGCACCTTGCCCATGACCATGATCCCCTGCCCGCCGAAACCCGCGAAAATTATCTCTTCTTTCATTTATGCGTCCTTTATTACGCCGAGCGGGAAGACTTTGGACATCTCGTCCTCGATCCGCCTGCAGGCATCCTTAGGCGAGAGGCCCCAGTATGTCGGGCACGGCGACAGGATCTCCACGAGCGAGAATCCTTTGCCTTCCATCTGGTGCTTCAGCGCTTTCTTTATGGCCGCTTTCGTCTTCAGCACGTTCGCGGGATTATCGACCGAGACCCGCTCTATATATTTTGCTCCCGGCAGCTGCGAGAGCAGCTCCGACATCTTCATCGGATATCCGTCCCTTGCGATATCGCGCCCGTGTATCGAGGTCGACGTCTTCTGCCCGATCAGCGTCGTGGGCGCCATCTGCCCGTTGGTCATGCCGTATACGCCGTTATTTATGAAGAAGACCGTGATGTTCTCGCCGCGGTTGGCCGTGTGTATTATCTCGGCCGTCCCTATCGCAGCGAGGTCGCCGTCTCCCTGGTAGCTGAAAACAACCTTGTCGGGGTGCACGCGTTTTATGCCTGTCGCCACGCACGGCGTCCTGCCGTGAGGGGCCTCGGAGCAGTCGAAATCCCAGTATTCATACGCTATGACCGCGCAACCCACCGGGCAGACCGCAATGACATCTTCGCGGATCCCGAGCTCGTCTATCACTTCGCAGATCAGCCTGTGAACGATACTGTGGCCGCATCCCGAGCAATAGTGCGTCGGCACAGCCCTTAAAGACGCGGGGCGCTCAAATACTTTTTTCATGCGTATACCCTTTTCCTGGACTTCGGCTTCAGGATATCTTTTATCACCTCTACGATCGCCTCTTCGGTCGGCACGCCTCCGCCGGCCCTGCCGTAGAAATGTATGGGCCTCTGCCCGAGTATCGAAAGTTTCACGTCGTCGACCATCTGCCCTGCGCTCATCTCGACCACGAGGAATGCCTTCGATTTCTTCGCGAGTTTCTGCAGCTGCGCCTCGGGGAACGGCCATAACGTTATCGGCCTGAACATGCCGACATGAAGGTGCTCGTGGCGCGCCTTCGATATCGCCGAGCGGACTATCCTGCTCGTCGTGCCGTATGCGACGATGACCAGGTCCGAGTCTTCGGTATACAGCGATTCGAACCTCGGCTCCTTGGACTTGATCTTATCGTATTTCATCTGCATTATCCTGTTGAGCTCTTCGAGCTCTCCCTCCCCGAGGAAAAGGGAGCGGATTACGTTAGGCTTACGCCCTTTGCATCCGGTAAGGGCCCACGGTTTATGCGTGCCGGCCGCGTTCTTCGCCTGCACATGGCGCCTTACCACCTCGACCGGCTCCATCATCTGCCCGAGTATCCCGTCGCCGAGTATCATCACCGGGTTCCTGTACTCATCCGCGAGGTCGAACGCGAGCTGGGTCAGGTTCCATACCTCCTCAACTGTCGACGGGGCCAGCACCATGGTCCTGTAATCTCCGTGCCCGCCGCCGCGGGTCGCCTGGAAATAATCCGCCTGCGACGGGGCGATATTGCCCAGGCCCGGGCCGCCGCGCATCATATTTACTATTACCGCCGGAAGCTGGCAAGCTGCCATGTATGATATGCCTTCCTGCTTCAGGCTTATGCCGGGACTGGAGCTCGACGTCATCGCGCGCGCTCCTGCAGCCGCGGCACCGAGAACGAGGTTTATCGCCGCGAGCTCCGATTCCGCCTGAATGAACGTCCCCCCCGACTCCTGCATCCGGAACGACATATAATGCGTCAGTTCGTTCTGCGGCGTTATCGGGTAGCCCGCGTAAAATGTACAGCCGGCATGTACCGCGGCTTCGCCTATAACCTCGTTGCCGCACATAAGTATTTTTGCCATTATCTATATACCTCTATACAGACTTCCGGGCACATTATCGCGCACATCTTGCATCCTTTGCATTTTTGTTCATCTGTAGCCAAGTCCGCAGACTGGGCATCGGGCCGGAACCTCGCAGGATGAACACCCCTGACGTTCATGGACTCATCCATTATTATGAGCTTCTCAGGGCAATTGATCGAGCAGAGCCCGCAGCCCTTACAGGCATCCCTGTCTATCGTTATCTTTCCCATCAGGCCTTGACCGCTTTCCCTTTGGAGAACATCTTCTTTATCTCCGATGCTATCCCGTAGGCATCGAGCCCGTACGCCTTAAAGAGGTCCTCTTTCCTGCCGTGCTCAACGAACTTTGAGGGGAAACCCAGCCTCTTCACCGAGACGTCGCTTATCTTCTCCCTCTCGAAGAACTCGAGGACCGCGCTCCCGAAACCGCCTTCGAGCACGCCCTCCTCTACCGTAACGAATTTCTTGGTCCTTGCGGCCAGGCTCTTCAACAGTTCTTCATCGAGCGGCTTGATGAACCTTACGTTTACCAGCGAGGTCTTGATCCCCTCGTTGAACAGCAGTCCTGCGGCCGCGCAGGCGGGCCAGACCATCGAACCCACCGCGAGTATCGCGACCTCGCCTTCCTTGGACATTACCTCGGCCTTCCCGCAGGCGATCGGGGTATCGGTCTCGAGGACCGGCGGGGCTATTATCTTGCCCCGCGGATATCTTATGGCAACCGGGCCTTTGCAGCGGTTAACCGCGTAATCCAGCATACCCTTAAGTTCGGCCTGGTCCTTCGGCGCTAGAAGCGTCATGTTCGGCATATGCCTCATGAATGCGATATCGAAAAGCCCGTGGTGCGTGGCCCCGTCCTCGCCTACTATTCCGGCCCTGTCCAGGCAAAATACCACGTGGAGGCCCTGGAGGCAGGTATCATGGATTATCTGGTCGTAAGCGCGCTGCAAAAATGTAGAATATATCGCGACGACCGGCACGAGGCCGCCCTTGGCGAGGCCCGCCGCGAAAGTCACCGCATGCTGCTCGGCCATACCGACATTGAAGAAACGGTCCGGATAGGTCTTCTGGAACTCGTCGAGGCCCGTGCCTTCCGGCATCGCGGCTGTAACGGCCGCTACCTTGGGGTTGTCCTTCGCGAGCTCAACCAACGCTTCGGAAAAGGCATCGGTAAAAGATTTCACTGGGGGCGTCGCGGAATTCCTCAATTCGCCCGTCTCGACATCGAACGGCGCGGTCCCGTGGAATTTCCCGGGGTTTTTTTCCGCGTGGTGGTATCCCTTGCCCTTCTTGGTCAGCGCGTGTATCAGTATCGGGCCGCCGAGGCACAGCGCGCGGTCTATCGTTTTTATCAGCTCCTCGAGGTTATTGCCGTCTATCGGGCCTATGTACCTGAGCCCGAGCTCCTCGAAAAGCATCCCCGGTATGAGCATGCCCTTCATGCTCTCCTCGAGCTTCTTCGCGGCCCTGTATACGCTGAAACCGTACCACGGGACCCTCTTGATAAGGCCTTCCATATCCTTGTGTATTTTATTATAGGTCGGATTTATGAGTATCCTGTTGAGGTATTTCGAGAACGCTCCTACCGACGGAGCTATCGACATCTCGTTATCGTTGAGGATTATCAGCATATCCGTCTTGCTGTGCCCTGCGTCGTTCAGGGCTTCGAGGGCCATGCCCCCTCCGAGAGAACCGTCGCCGATCACCGCCACGACCTTGTATGATTCTCCGGTGATATCCCTGGCTTTAGCCAGGCCGAGCGCGGCGGAGATCGAGGTCGAGCCGTGCCCAACGGTAAAGGTATCATATTCGCTCTCGAACACGTTCGGGAAACCGCTGAGGCCCCCGAACTGGCGTATCGTCTTGAATTTCTCGCGCCTGCCCGTCAGGATCTTGTGCGCGTATGCCTGGTGCCCCACGTCCCAGACGATCTTGTCGTAAGGGGTGTTCAGGCAATAATGCAGGGCAACCGCGATCTCCATCGCCCCTAAGCTGGGGGCAAGGTGGCCGCCGGTCTTTGAGACCGTCTCGACGATAAATTCGCGCATCTCCTTGACGAGGAGCTCGCGCTCCTCTTTGGACAATATCCTTATGTCCTGCGGAGAATTTATGGAATTAAGTATTTTGAACATATTATTTTTTGCGGTTTAAGATGAAACCGGCCAGGTCTCCCAGCGGTTTGGCCCTGCGGCCGAAGATCTCGAGCTCTCTATGGGCCTTCTTGATGAGCCTCGCGGCCTCTTTCTTGGCCCCGTCTACCCCTAGCGCCAAGGCGAAGCCTTCTTTGTCTAATATATCATCTATGACTTGAAACGTAAAGCCGATATATTCCCCGTACCTGGTCAGGGCTTCCGCCTGTTTCCTGGATGCGCGGGCGGCAATTGCCCCTATCCTGCAGGACCCGGCTATAAGCGAGCCGGTCTTTCGCGCGTTGATGTAGGTCAGGGTCGGCAGGTCCGGGTCGGCCTGGTTCTTGATATCGACAACCTGCCCTCCTATCATGCCGTAAGTGCCTATAGCCTCGGCGGCGGTCCTTATTATCTCGTTGTTTACCTTCGGGTCCCTGCCTTTGGCCATCAGGCCGAAAGCGAAGGTCAGGAGCGCGTCTCCGGCAAGCACCGCAACACCCTCCCCGAATTTCTTGTGGCAGGTGGGCTTGCCCCTCCTGTAATCGTCGTCGTCCATCGCCGGCAGGTCGTCATGCACCAGCGAATAGGTATGCATCAGTTCAATAGCGCACGCGGCAGGCATAGCGTCCTTAATATTGCCTCCGCAGGCTTCGCAGGAAGCGAGCACGAGGATCGGCCTTACCCTCTTTCCTCCGGAAAAGACCGAATATCTCATCGCCCTGTGTATCTCTTTCGGGTATTCGTTCTCCTGCGGCAGGAATGCGTCGAGGGCCGCGTCGATAACCTTCCTGCGGCCCTTCAAGTAATCGGCGGTCTTCATCAGCCCTCCAGCTCTTTCTCGTTGAACGGCTTGGCTTCAAGTTTTCCCGCGCCGCCCTTTACAAGCACTTCGACCTTCCTGCGCGCGGAATCGAGCTTCTTGGAACAGAGCTGCGCGAGCTTCACGCCCTCTTCATACCTCTTAAGCGAATCATCCAGGGACAGGTCGCCCGACTCAAGTTCCGCAACGACCTTCTCAAGTTTTTTCAGCGCATCCTCAAATTTCATCTCGGCCGTCATCTGGATCCCTCCTTGATAATATCCTTTATCTCGCTTACGAGCTCGCCGCCGGCGAGCCGTGTTTCTATTATATCACCGCGCTTGAGCCCTTTTACATCCCTTAATACCCTGCCGCCCGGCATGCGCTGCGGCGCTGCCGTTATGCTGTATCCCCTCTTTAATATCGCAAGCGGGGATAGCGCGTCGAGCATGCCGATCAGCGAATCCAACCGCTCTGTTGCCCTCTCAACGACATGGTCAATATGGCTGTCCATCCTCCTGCGCAGGTCATCCACCTCTTGGCTATAACGCTCGACCGACTCGAGGGGGTATTTGCGCAATATCCTTAACAGGGATTCAAGCTTGCCGGCCAGGTCTTCCTTCCTCGCTATGACGAGCTCCGCGGCCGCCGAAGGCGTAGGCGCCCTTAAGTCGGCGGTAAAATCCGCTATCGTGTAATCCACCTCGTGCCCGACCGCGGATATCACCGGGATACGGGAATCGTATATCGCCCTCGCGACGGCTTCCTCGTTGAAAGCCCAGAGGTCTTCGAGGCTTCCTCCTCCGCGGGCGATTATCATTACATCTATATCCTTAAAACGGTTCAGGTCGCTGATGGCGCCGGCGATCTCCGCCGACGCGCCTTCTCCCTGCACCCTGACCGGATATATCAATATCTCTATGTCGTTGAACCTGCGCCTGAGTATATGAAGTATGTCGCGTATTACGGCGCCTGTCGGCGAAGTCACTATCCCTATCTTCGACGGCAGCATCGGGACAGGCACCTTATGCGCCTGGTCGAACAGGCCTTCCTTCTGCAGCCTCTCCTTCAGCTGTTCGAACGCGAGCTGCAGCTCGCCGACGCCTTTAGGTTCCGCCCTTTCGATATATAGCTGCGTCTGGCCCGTCTTATTGTAATAGCCTACCCTGCCAAAGCAGAGGACCTTGATGCCGTCCTTCATCTGGAACTTTACCGACTGGTTCGAGCCTTTGAAGAACGCGCACTGTATGACCGACTCGGCATCCTTAAGGGCAAAATACATATGCCCGGAAGAATGCAGCTTGAAATTCGAGACCTCGCCCTCCACCCAGACCTGCGGAAAAGCGCCGTCAAGGACGGCCTTTATCTCCCTGGTTATCTGGGTTACGGAATATATCAGGCGGCCTGCGTCAGCTATCGGAGTTTCTCCTGTATGCGTTTTATCGCGGTTGCCTTGCCCGTCTTGTCGTCGCATGATATTACCGCGCCCTGAAGCTGGATATCAGAATCGGCCATCTCGAACCTCGTCGGAAGTCCGGTGATGAAACGCCTGATTATCTGTTCGGGCTTCCTGCCGAGCACCGAATCGAACGGGCCGGTCATCCCGGCGTCCGATATGAACGCGGTGCCCTTTTTGAAGACCCTCTCATCCGCGGTCTGTATATGCGTATGCGTGCCGCATATCGCCGTCACGAGCCCGTCCAGGTAATAGCACAAGGCTATCTTCTCGGACGTCGCTTCGGCATGCATATCTATCACTATCACGGGCGTCTCTTTTTTGAGTTTCTCCGCCTCTGCCATCGCGGCCTTGAACGGGCATTCCACCGCCTGCATGAAGACCCGCCCTACGAGGCATATCACGCCGACCTTTGCGCCGGTCCCGGAATTCAGGACGATCGACCCCTTTCCCGGGGCGCCCTCCCCGTAATTGAGCGGGCGCAGTATCCTCGGTTCCCTGTCCAGGCCCTCGATTATCTCTTTCCTGTCCCAGATATGGTCTCCGTTCGTCAGCACGTCGATACCCATACCGAGAAGGTCATCGGCTATTTCGGGCGTTATCCCCGCCCCTCCCGCCGCGTTCTCCGAATTCGCTATCGTGAAATCAATATTCTCCCTTTTCTTAATGACGGGCAGGAAGGATTTCACGGCGTCGCGGCCGGGTTCACCCACTATATCTCCGATAAACAGTATGTTCATTTTTTTTACTTCGCGTATTCTATCGCGCGGGTCTCGCGTATGACCGTTATCTTGATCTGGCCCGGGTATTCCATTCCCTCTTCGATCTTTTTCTTTATCTCGCGGGACAGGACCGTCGCCTGCGCGTCGGTTATCTTGGTCGGTTCCACGATGACCCTTATCTCGCGGCCGGCCTGTATCGCGTATGCCTTCTCGACCCCCTTGAACGAATCGGCGATCTCCTCGAGCTTCTCGAGCCTCTTTATGTAGATCTCGAGCGTCTCGCGCCTTGCGCCGGGCCTCGCGCCCGAAACCGCGTCGGCGGCGCTCGACAGCACCGTATAGATCGATATCGGCGCTATCTCGCCGTGGTGGCCTTCGATCGCATTCACCACCAGTTCGTTCTCGCCGTATTTCTTGGCCATCTCAGCGCCGAGTTTCGGATGGGCGCCTTCTATTTCATGGCTGACGGCCTTGCCTATATCGTGCAAAAGCCCTATGCGTTTCGCAAGCTGGGCGTCGAGGCCGAGCTCGTTGGCTATAGTGCCCATGATGAACGCGGATTCTTTAAGATGGTCCAGGACATTCTGGCCGTATGACGTCCTGTATTTTAATTTGCCGATGAGCTTGACGAGTTCCGGATGGATGCCGCGGACGCCGACCTCGAAGACTGCCTGCTCGCCGGATTCCTTGATCGAGACCTCCATCTCCTTCTTGACCTTTTCGACGATCTCCTCGATCCTGCCCGGGTGTATCCTGCCGTCTTCCATGAGGCGCGTCAGGGCTATGCGGGCGACCTCCCTCTTTATCGGGTCGAATCCAGACAGTATGACGGCTTCGGGAGTATCGTCGATTATGACGTCTATGCCCGTGGCCATCTCGAGCGCCCTGATGTTGCGGCCCTCGCGCCCGATTATCCTTCCCTTCATTTCGTCATTCGGCAGGTTCACGACCGATACCGTAGATTCGACCGTATGCTCTACGGCGCATCTCTGTATGGCAGTCGCCAGTATCTCGCGCGCCTTCTTGTCGGACTCCTGCTTCGTCTCTTCCTCTATCCTCTTTATCATAAGGCCGGCTTCCTGCCTGACGTCCTCTTCCATCCTCGCAAGGAGAAGTTTCTTGGCTTCCTCGGCGGTCAATCCCGATACCCGCTGGAGCCTGTCCTTCTCTTCGGCCAGCATCACCTTATATTCTTCTTCCATCGAATGGAGCTTCTGCTCCTTCACGGAGAGTTCCTTGAGCTTATCGCTAAGTTCCTTCTCCTTCTTGTCCATGACCTCGACCTTCTTGTCGAGGTTCTCCTCGCGCTGGATGAGGCGTTTTTCCACGTTAAGGAGCTCAGCGCGCCTGTCCTTCGTCTCCTTCTCAAAATCCGCCCTTATATTATGGAGCAGCTCTTTCGACTCGAGTTCTATTTCCTTCTTCCTGTCCTGCGCCTTCTTTTCCGCTTCCTCGATGATGAGCTTCGCTCTCTCTTCGGCTGACTGCACCTTCTTTTCCGCGTACATCTTCCTTACAACAAAACCTACTAAGCCTCCGGCTACGAAAATAACAAGCCAGAGGACGATGGCAATAACACCGTTCATCTTGGTTCCCCCTTTGTGTAAAACCTGGCTATATTAGAGTTATGCGGTAAGGAGTTTCGTGACGGGCTTATCGTGGGAAAGGGTGGGTAATTTCCTGACGATCTGGAATTTGAATGCGAGGCCTACAGTCGGGACTCCTGGGCGGAGCCTCGTAAGGAATTTATCGTAATAGCCCATGCCGCGGCCCAGGCGGTTGCCTTTCGTATCGAACGCAACTCCCGGGACTATAGCAAGGTCTATCGAACGCGGATGAAATACCTCAAAATGCGCCTTCGGTTGATAAATTCCGTAAGGGCCTCTAACCAGATCTTTATCGGGATCCATTACCTCGGATACCACCATTTTTTTCTTTCTCACTTTAATGACCGGCACTAATACAGCCTTACCACGTTCCAAAGCCGCCTCGATCATCGGCATCGTCTCAACTTCGCCGTCTTTCGAGACGTAAAACATTATTACGTTCGCCCTCCTGAACTCGGGCAGCAACAAAAGCCTCCTCTTTATAGCGAGGCTCCTACTATGCCTTTCTTCCTCCTTTTGGACTGTTAACCTTCTAAGGATTTTCTCTCGTAAGTTCTTTTTTAGCTTTTCGACCATCTATTGTCTATTATAGGTTAAAACCGCCTTTAGTCAAGGGGAAAACACCCCTTCAAATAACCCCGTAAGCATCCCGAACGAATTCGTGAAAATCATTACGCCGATTACGATTAGGAAGATGCCGCTTATCAGGGATACGGCCCGCATGTGCTTCTTTAACGCCTTGAAATAGGCAAGAAAACTGTTAATAAGCAGGCTCGAGGCCAGGAACGGAACGGCAAGGCCCAGGGAGTAGCTCAGGAGCATCGCAGCTCCCCCTCCTGCCCCGCCGGCCGCGGAACTCATGACGAGGATAGACGCCAGTATGGGCCCCACGCAGGGCGTCCAGCCTATCGCAAATGCCGCCCCGACAAGCGCCGAACCGGCATAACCGGCCGGTTTGGCCCTGAATTCCAATTTCTTCTCTTTCTGCAGGAAACCGATGTTTATCACGCCGGCAATACAGAGGCCGAAGAAAACGACGACGGCTCCTCCGACTTTCCTTATGATATCCCTGTTCTGCGGCAGGAAGCCCCCGAGGAAATTCAGGGACATCCCGAGGGCCACAAAGACCACTGTGAAACCGGCGATGAACATAAGCGAGTGCGCAAACGTCAAAAGCCGGACCCTCTTCGGAGGGGATTCCCGGGTGAGCTCCCCGAAAGTTATCCCTGTTATATAGGTCACGTACGACGGGAGCAGCGGCAATACGCACGGCGACAGGAAAGACAGGAACCCCGCGATAAATGCCGCCGTCAACGTGATAGTGGCCGAGCCGCCTTCCATATTCAGATCCTCCTGCTTATCGCCAGAGATTCCTTGCACGGCATGGCGGTAACATACTTTTCAACGTCACCGCCGAAACACTTGATCCTGGCCTGCCCGGCGTTATCCTTCCCAAGGGCATATCTTGCGACTATCGAGACCGCTTCGTCAAAGACCGCCCCGTCCGCTTTCCCGCGCAACATCGATACGGGGCCGAGCGGCTCCTGCGCGTGCAGCATAAGGTCAGTGCCTTTTTTAAGGGAAACTATCTTGTAGTTCTCGCCGTTGTTCCTTCCGACGACCAGCTTCACTTCCGGGGACATCCTGAAATGCCTGCCGTGCTTCAACAGCTCTATGTCTCCGGCGTCAAAACCCGGCTTATACTTCATCAGGTCCCCGAGCCTCTTCTCAAATTCCTTCTCGGCAAGCACGCACCCGCCCGCGGAAGCAGGATAATTTTCCACGCCGAACCGTTTAGCCAGCGCCATCTGCGGCTTCCTGGAACGGCCGGACATCGAAAGCATCTTATTCCTGTCTATGAGCCCTTTCTCCTCGGCTATCGTCGGAGGAAAGAGCTTAGCGCAAAGGGGCCTCAACAGGTACCCTTCGAGGCCTGAGTCCCTCTCTATTATCTTCATGGCTTCCCTCCTCTGGGAGAACGGCCTCTGCCCGAGGACCTCTCCGGTAAATACGAAGGATGCCTTCTTTTTTTTCATGTATTCCCCGGCTTTTTTTAACATGAATATCTTGCAGTCTATGCACGGGTTGATCGCGGTCCCGTAGCCGTAGACGGGGTCCTTCATCACATCAAAGAACTCCTCTGTGAGGTCTATGACGGTGAGCGGCATGCCCTTGCTGTCGACGGTCCCGTTAAAAAAAACGGTCGTGAAGTGGACAAGCTCCACATCGATTCCCTGCTCCATGACCAGCTTAGCGGAAACGATCGAATCGAGCCCGCCGCTGAACAATCCTATGGCTTTTGTTTTCTTTTCCATAACGTCTCTATGCGTTCCTTCAGCTGCTTTTCGAAGCCGATCTCCCCCGGCTCGTAATATACGGTCTTCTTCGGGATATACTCCTGCTCCACGAAATGCCCCTCGAAATCGTGCGCGTATTTGTAGCCATTGCCGTGGCCGAGCTCCTTGCCGTCCATAGACGCGTCCTTGAGGTGCGCCGGCACTTCCATGACCCGGCCCTCTTCCACGTCCTTGAGCGCCTTTTCTATTCCGAGGTATGCCGAATTGGATTTAGGCGCGCACGCGATATAGACCGCAGCCTCGGCCAGCGGTATCCTCGCCTCGGGCAGGCCGACGAATTCCGATATTTGGAACGCGGCATTTGCCACGACTATGGCCTGGGGATCCGCAAGCCCGACATCTTCGGCGGCGCATATGACTATCCTGCGCGCGATGAACCTAGGATCCTCCCCGGCATACAGCATCTTTGCGAGCCAGTAGAGCACGGCATCCGGATCGGAGCCGCGCATCGACTTTATGAACGCGGATATAGTATCATAATGCCCATCCTCGTCCTTGTCGTATACGACCGCCTTCTTCTGGATGCATTCTTCCGCAACCTTCAGGGTTATGTTTACTGCGCCCTCCCTGGAGGCCGGCGTAGTAAGGGCCGCAAGTTCAAGGGCGTTCAATGAGCGCCTCGCATCTCCCTCGGAAAGCTTAGCAAGGAACTCAATGGCCTGCTTCTCCGCCTTAATAGGCATATTTCCGAGTCCGCGTTCCTTGTCCTTGAGCGCATTGTAAAGTATCGCGGCGATATCCGCTTCACCGAGGGCCTTGAGCTCGAATACGAGAGACCTGGATATAAGCGGCGCGACTATCGAGAAGAAAGGGTTATATGTCGTCGCGCCTATAAGCACGACGGAGCCGGCCTCGACGTCCGGCATCAGCACATCCTGCTGCGCCTTGTTGAAGCGGTGTATCTCGTCGATGAACAGTATCGTCTTCCTGCCGTAAAGGGAGCGCCGCTGTTTCGCGGACTCTATCTCTTTCCTGAGTTCCTGCACGTTCGAGGTCGTCGCGTTGAGCTGCACGAATTCCGATCTTGTGGCGTTTGAGACGACGTGGGCGAGTGTGGTCTTTCCGGTTCCGGGAGGCCCGTAGAGGATAAGTGACGTGATCGTATCGGCCTCGATGGCCCTTGAGAGGAGCTTTCCTTCGCCTATGATGTGGGATTGGCCCACGAACTCCTTAAGGCCGCGGGGCCTCATCCTCGCGGAGAGGGGCTCCGCTTTGGAGGATTGCTTCTTCTTCTTTTCGAACAGGTCTTTCATGCGCTAGCGCAGCTTTGCTTCAAACTTCCTGACCAATACCTCGCGGACTTTTCCGTCGAGCGAGTTGACCTCAGCGTCCGTCAGCGTCCTGTCGGGGGCCCTGTATTCCACCGAATAGAGTATGCTCTTGCACCCCTTCGGCACTTGTTCCCCGCGATACAGGTCGAACGGCACGACGCTGATCGCCAGCGCGCCGCAGGTATCTTTTATCGTATTGACTATGTCCGCGTTGCTTACCTTATCCTCAACGATCAGCGATATGTCCCGCGCGGATGAAGGGAATCTCGGCATCTCCGCGAATTTCCTCTCCAGCTTCGCGGCTTCGTAAATGGGCGCCAGATCAAGTTCTCCCACGAAAACGCTGTTCTTGATATCAAATTTATCAAGCAGGGCCTTATCCACCCTGCCAACCGTGCCTATCCGGTCCGTCCCTATCTTGACAACGGCGGATGCCGCCGGAGAGAGGAGAGGAAGAGGCTTTACCTCGAACGAATAATCCCTTATGCCCAGCTTATCGAAAAGGACTTCGATTATTCCCTTGATGTCGAATATATCAACGGCTTCTTTCCTGCGCCAATCCTTCTTCTTCAAGCCGCAGAGCGCTATCGCGAGAACTCCGCTTTCGCACGGGGTGCCGTCACCTTCGCATGAATAGGATTTACCGAGCTCGAACACGTTTATGTCGGCGACTTTCCTGTTCAGGTTATGCGAGACCACATCGAGCATCCCGCAGACAAGCACGGACCTGAGCGTCTCGGATTCCGAACTTAACGGGTTCTGCACCTTAAGCACATTTTCGTCGGGGATATTGAGCGCCTTCTGGACGTACGGGTCCTTGCACCTGAGGGAGTACGTTATCACCTCGTTAAGCCCGGCCCCGACCAGCACTTCCCTTGCCGCCTCTTCCACTATCCTGTCGCGGCTCTTCTGTCCGCCTTTTCCCCATAGCTGTATCCTCGGGAGCGTCCCGGGGATCTTATCGTATCCGTAAATGCGCGCGATCTCCTCGACGAGGTCTATCTCGGCCTTGAGGTCCCTCCTGAAAGACGGCGCCGACACGAGCAATGTGTCCCTGCCTGACGGTTTGACCCCGAGACCAAGCCCTTTAAGTATCGAAGCGCATTTTTGCGCCGGGATCTTCGTGCCGAGTATCTTGTTCGCCTTTGATATGCTGAGCCTTATCTTAACGTCTTTAGGCCCTTTAGAGCCAACATCGGAAACTTTCGATACCGAACCCGCTCCGGCCATACCGCATATGAGGGATACCGCCCGCTTCGCCGCGTTCAGGCAGCCCCCGAGATCGACATTCCTTTCGAACCTGTAGGATGCCTCGCTGGAAAGCCCGAGCTTCCTCGCCCCGCGGCGTATGAGCACCGGGTCGAAATAAGCGCTCTCGAGCAGGACCTTCTTTGTAGAAAAACTGACCTCGGTATCGCGCCCGCCCATTATCCCGGCTATCGCGACCGGCTTGCCGGCATCGGCTATAACGAGAATGTCCTCGTCGAGAGCCCTCTTTATCCCGTCTATCGTGACCAGCTCCTCGCCCTTCCTGGCCCGCCTGACTATTATCCTGCCGCCCTCAAGCTTATCGTAATCGAAAGCGTGAAGCGGCTGGCCCGATTCCATCATGCAATAATTTGTTATATCGGCGACGTTATTGACCTGGCGCATCCCCGCGCTCTCGACCTTGTGAGCCAGGTCTTTCCCGGAGACGCCTACCTTTACGCCGTCTATGACTATCCCGACGTACCTGAGGCATCCCTTCTTATCCTCTATCTTTATCGAAGGCCCCGGCAATTTCGCGGACTTCGAAAGCACGGACTTTATCGGCTTCATCTTCAGGCCGTAGAGCGCCTGTATCTCGTGCGCGATGCCGTAAAGGCAAAGCCAGTCCGGCCTGTTTGAGGTGATCTCTATCTCGTAAACAGGGTCGCCGTCCTTCTGCTCTATGCCCTTTACCTCGAGCCCGGCCATGGTAAGCTTGTCGGCCAGGGCCGCGGGATCGGCGCTGAAGGAGACATACTCCCTTAACCAGTTATAGGATACTTTCATTTGAATTGTTCCAGGAAGCGCATATCGTTCTCGAAGAAAAGCCTCATATCGTTTATGCCGTATTTAAGCATGGCGATGCGGTCGGCGCCCATGCCGAACGCAAAACCAGTATATTTGCCTGAGGGATATTTCACGGCCTTGAATACATTCGGGTGGACCATGCCGCATCCGAGTATTTCAAGCCAGCCCTTCCTGCCGCATACGCTGCAGCCTTTACCGCCGCATATAAAGCAGGATACGTCCACCTCGGCGCTCGGCTCGGTAAACGGGAAATGGTGGGGCCTGAACCTTATCTTGGCGGCCGCGCCAAAATAGCTTTTAACGAACATGCCCAGCGTGCCTTTAAGGTCGGCAAACGTGACGTCCTCGCCAACGACGAGCCCTTCCACCTGGTGGAACATAAAAGAGTGCGAAGCATCGACGGCATCCGGGCGATAGACCCTTCCCGGAACGACTATCTTGAACGGCGGCTTCTCAGTCTCCATGAACCTGACCTGCATAGGGGAGGTATGGCTGCGCAGCAAGTATTTGTTCTTAATATAGAATGTGTCGAACGCGTCGCGGGACGGATGGTCGAGCGCGATATTCAGCGCCTCGAAGTTATAGAATTCGGTCTCGATCTCGGGCCCCTCGACCACCTTGAACCCCATGCCGAGGAACGCGGAAAGGATCTCGTCTATCGTCTTGGTAAGCGGATGCCTTGAACCTGAGGGAGGCCTGAATCCCGGAAGCGTAAGGTCGGCATGATCCTTGGGAAGGACCGGCGATCTCGCGAGTTCCGCCTGCCTGGCTCCGAACGCCCCGTCTATGCGGACCTTAAGGGCGTTCAGCTCCTTGCCGAGGCGCGGCTTCTCTTCGGCAGATAACGACGATATCTGTCCGAGGAGCTCGGTAACAAGGCCTTTCCTTCCAAGATACTTTATCTTAAGATCATCGAGCGCCTTAGCGTCAGCGGCCGATCCCATTTCATCGTTCGCCGCGGCCTCTATTGCTTTGATCTTCTCGAGCATTATTTTGCTTTGTTTATTTCTTCTACCAGTTTTACGAACGTAGCGTTATCGTTCGCGGCGATATCCGACAGTATCTTCCTGTCCAGGTCGATCTTCAGCTTCTTTAGCCCGGCGATGAACTTGGAATAGGTTATCCCGCAGTTCCTGCACGCGGCGTTTATCCTGACGACCCAGAGGGCGCGCATCTCGCGCTTGTGCGCTTTCCTGTCGCGATACGCATAGACCATGGCCCTTCTTACGGTCTCTACGGCCTTCTTGTACTGTTTGGAACGGCCGAGGAAATACCCCTTCGCCGCCTTAAGGACCTTCTTCCTCCGTTGTTTCTTCGCCGGTAAATATTTCGACTTAGGCATTTCTTTCTTCTCCTTCTATGTCTTTTCTACGCGTAAGGCAGGAGCCTTGATATCTTTCTATGGTCGGCTTTGGCGACCAGATCAGACTTTCTGAGAGCTCTCTTCCTTTTCTTTGTTTTACCCGTCAAGAGATGGCCCTTGCCACCCTTGCGCCTCATTATCTTACCCGTCTTGGTGATCCTGAACCTTTTCCTTGCGGCCTTGCGTGTCTTCTGCTTAGGCATTTTTCTTCCTCCTTGAGCCTGACTTCTATCTATTTGGGGGCGACTACCATTATAACAAAGCGTCCTTCTCTCAAAGGGGGCTTCTCTATCTGCCCGATCTCGAGTATGTCCGCCTTGAGCCGCTCTATCACTTTGGTTCCCAGCTCCGGATGCGCCATCTCGCGCCCGCGGAACACGAGCGTTATCTTTACTTTATCTTTTCGTTCAAGGAATTTCTTGATGAAGCCCAGCTTGACAAGATAATCGTGGTCGCCTATCTTCGGTTTAAGCCTTATCTCCTTGAGGTGGGTCGCGTGCTGCTTCTTCCTGGCCTCTTTTTCCTTCTTCTCCTGCTCGTATTTATACTTGGAGAAGTCCATTATCCTGCAGACAGGCGGCTTTGCCATCGGCGCGATCTCGACCAGGTCCAACCCTGCCTGCTGCGCAAGCTTAAAACCTTCCTCGGGAGCCATCACTCCGAGCTGGCTTCCATCCTCGGCGATGACCATGACTTCGCGCGTCCGTATCCTGTCATTTACCCTTATTGATTTTGCCTGAAACTGGATGTCTGTACCCCCTATTTTTTTTCTTCGACTTCGTTAACGATCTTCTTCATAAAATCCGCCAGCTTCATAGCGCCGAGGTCACCCTTGCCCCTCTCCCTTACGGAGACGCTCTCGGCCTGGGATTCTTTTCCTCCAACGACCAGCATGTACGGGACCTTCTGCACTTCCGCGTCCCTTATCTTATGCTGCATCCTGCCGCTCTTATCGTCTATCTCAACTCTTATATCTTTATCGCGGAGCGCCTGCGCCACCTTGCCCGCATAATCCTTATGGTCATCCGATATGGGTATTATAACAGCTTGGACCGGCGAAAGCCACACGGGAAATGCGCCGCCATAATGCTCTATAAGGGCCCCGAGGAACCTCTCTATCGAGCCCAGGATGACCCTGTGCAGCATTATCGGGGCGTATTCCTTGCCGTCCTGCCCGACATATGATATTTTAAACCTCTGCGGCAGCGCGAAATCGCATTGTATCGTCGCGCACTGCCAGGCCCTTCCGATCGCATCCTTCAATTTGATATCTATCTTCGGGCCGTAGAACGCGCCGTCCTTTTCATTGATCTTGTACGGAAGCCCCTTCGACTTAAGGGCATCCATAAGGGCGTTCGTCGCGAGCTCCCAATCCTCATCGGTGCCTATATATTTATCCGGCTTGGTCGATATCTCTATCTCAAAATCAGAAAATCCGAAGACCTTCAACGCGTCCCTAACGAAGTCAATGACGCCCTTTATCTCCTCGACGACCTGTTCGCGCAGGCAGAATATATGCGCATCGTCCTGGGTAAAGCCGCGGACCCTCAGGAGCCCGTGCAGTACCCCGGATTTTTCGTACCTGTAGACGGAGCCCAGCTCGAAATACCTTATCGGGAGGTCCTTGTAGCTGCGGGTCTTCGACCTGTATATCAGGATATGCGCGGGGCAGTTCATCGGTTTGATCGCGTATTCCTGCTCCTCGACCTTGAAGATATACATATTCTCTTTGTAATAGCCGTAATGCCCCGATTCTATCCAGATGTCGGACTTCAGCATGTGCGGGCCGATGACTATCTGGTACCCGCGCTTTAAATGCTCCCTCTTCTCCCAGTCCTCGATGACGGTCCTGATCATCGCGCCCTTTGGCTGGTAGATCACAAGGCCCGCGCCGGCTTTCTCGTCGATCATAAAAAGCTCAAGCTCCTTGCCGAGCTTCCTGTGGTCGCGCTTTTTTGCCTCCTCGAGCCCGGCAACGTAGCTTTCCAGCTCCGCTTTGCTTTCGAACGCGGTACCGTATAT
>Ga0172381_10001100_pt1 | contig 33018 bp, 78 predicted proteins | sample Leawel6488metaG_FD_119754 | JGI IMG/M metagenome (GOLD analysis project Ga0172381, IMG submission 119754) | Leachate microbial communities from a municipal landfill in Southern Ontario, Canada - Leachate well 64-88 metaG | ecosystem: Engineered > Solid waste > Landfill > Unclassified | place... | reverse complement strand
ATAATAATCTTTAATTGTTATTTCTGGGTGTTTTGATTTAATGTGTTTAACTAAATTACCTTTTTCTCTACCTTTAAATTCACTTTCAAAAATTTTACCACATATTTTACAAGTTATTTTATATTTCTAAGCGTAAAACACACAAGTCTTTAGCTTGTGTGATGTAAGCGGTTCAAAATGGAAAAATTCCATTATATTTTAATTATATATACTTATATAAAATAAGTTGTGTAAATGAAGAAAACTTTTTCCATAAGATTATTTCCTGATAATAAACAAATAATTGAATTAAATGAATTATCATTGATTAGAAATGATATATGGAATAAGCTTCTTGAAATTGAAGAAAATGAATATAAATCAAATAAAAAAATAATAAATAAATTCGGTTTAAATAATTTACTTCCTGAATTAAAAGAAAAATACCCAGAGTGGAAAAAGTTAAACTCTAAAGCAATTCAAACAATATCTACTGAATTATTTGGTTCTTATAGATCATTCTTTAATCTAATTAAAAAAGATAAGAATGCAAGACCACCAAGGAAAATAGAAAATAATGATCATTTTCATACAATTGTATGGAATCAATCAGGTTGGATTATTAAAGAAGATAACATAATCATTATAAATAAAATACCTTTCATATATAAATCTAAAATAGATATAACTGAATTAAACATCAAAGAAATTAAAATTAAATATGTTAGAAATAAATGGTTGTGTGATATAATTGTTGAAGAAGAAATTAAATATGAAGATAAATTAAATATAAAAACAAAAGTTTTAGCAATTGATTTAGGTTTAAGTAAATTAGGAACAGGAGTTGATAATAAAGGAAATGTAATTGTATTACAGAATAAGTCAAAGAAAATTAATGATTATTATCAAAAACAAATAGCAAATATACAAAACAAAAGAAGTAAAACTAAAAAAGGATCAAATAGAAATAAAAGGTTAAAGAAAGTATTAAATAAATGTTATCATAAAAAGAATGAACAAATAAAACAAACTCTACATATTCAGAGTAAAAAACTAGCGAATATGAACTACAATACAATTGTAGTCGGTGATCTAACGGTTAAAAAATTAATGAGTAAAAAAGGTTCAAATAAAAATAAGAAAGGTATAAGGAAATCATTTCATAAATCAAATATAACTATGTTTCTACAATTCCTTGCTTATAAATGTCAATCAAACAATGTTAATTTAACAAAGATTGATGAAAAATGGACAACACAATTAAATTGTTTAACAGGTAAGATAAGAACACCAGATGGATATTCAGCTTCATATGAAGTATATCCATATGATAATATTAAAATTGGCTGTTGTCCAAAAGATAAGATTCTATTATAGATTTTATTGAGAAGTTATTTGATCCAATCCAAAATGATTTCAAATGTATAACAAACGATAAAGATTTTCGTGATAATTTTGATGGTAAGTATAAATATAAAGATGGTGCTGTGCAAGTATGGTTTGAAGGTCCAGCGTTGAGATTATATAAATAAAAAATTGTAAAGATGATTACAAACATGCGAGAGTTTTTGAATGAAAGTATATCTAATGATAATACATTAAGAAAAATTGCAAATGATGTATCAAATAAGTTATATTGTGACAAATTTGGTAGTTGTGTTCATTTTGCAGAAGAATTTGTTTTAGAAGTATATAAAGTTAATCCAAATCTATTAGAAGGTTTTTCGGTTGTTGAGGGATATGTTGATTGGGAATTTGGTGATGATATTCCACAACAACATACTTGGATTGAATTATCAAACGGAGAGAAAATTGACCCAACATTTGAACAGTTTACAAAATATGGTTGGGCAGATTATTCTCAAAAAAGAAGTACAAAATTTAATGGCTTAGATTATTACAATGATACAATCTTAGGAACTTGGTTTTCGGATAGGAGAAAAAAATATCCTAAAGATTTCTATAAAGAAATTAATTAATTTCGTTGTTATTCCATTCACGTAACAAATTCTGAAGCTTAAGATAAATCATATTTGTATAAACAAAATTTAAATTGTGTTCATTGAATATTTCATCATTTACTCTCACCTATCTTTCTCAATGTATAAAATATCGTGTGGTTGTTCATTTTCATCGAAATAAGTAAATCTATCATCGAAATGAATTTTGTTTGTTGGACACTGTGATAGATATTCTCTGATACATCTCTTTAATGTTATTGAATCAAATATTCCCATAATGTTTTTGTTTTAGTTATATAATACAAAGATAAAGCAAAATCTTGCAATAAAAAAATTATAATTCTATTTCATAATAATTCATACCATCATATTTTTCCTTATTGAATTTTTCTTCAAATTTTTTTTATTATATATTTAATAAAGATAAAGTAAAATCTTGTAAAAATAAATAAGTTTATTTTTATTTCTGTTTTAGTACTTATGATACTAAAATGTAAATAAAAATAAACTTATTTATTTTTACAAGTATTTTAATTTGGCTACATGTTTCATTAAAATTTTGGTGATTTCGGTTCCAACACCACCACCTTCCCAAGGTGTGTCATAAATGTTTACATTAACTCTTCCCATTGAATCTATTTTAATGGTATTTTTTTCATATTTACCACCACGATTTTCAGATGCAGAAAATTCAATGGTCATTTCTCTATTAGATGAATTGGCATGATTGAAACTCACCTTAGTAAATTTGATATTACGCATATCACATAATTCATCATAGATACCATCATTGTCTTCACAATCATTTGAGATTAATTCTAATAATTTTTTTGTATCTATAGGAAATCCCAATTCATCAAATATTTTATAGACTTTATTTTCTTGTGATTGTTTATATGCGAAATCAATACCTGCTTGAAACACTGTTTCAAATGCGTCTAAATCATTATCATGTATGTTTGACATAATTCTATCAAATTCTGTTTTTATTTCCTTTTTAGTTAATTTTTTCATAATTTTCTTCGTTTAATATTCGGTTTAGTTTATCTTTTCTTAATATTTGTTTTGCGAGATATATTCTTTTATTTTTTCTATTTTGATATACTATGTTTTCTGTTCCTGGTGAACCACATATATTGTAACAGGGACAATCTTTACAACATAATATAAAGAAATCAGGTGTATGATTTTCTAAACATTTACCATTTGTTTCAATTATATATTTTGCTTGATCAATTCTCATTTAATATTCGTTTTAATTTGGCGTTTCTTCCTTTAAAATCATTACTTAATTTTATAGACCAATTTTCTAAATCGTTTATAATTTTTTCTATTTGTTGTGCTATTGTTTCTAATTCATTCACATCCAAGTATTTATTTAATTTTTCGAATATATCATTTATTATATTTAGTTGTGTTGTATTATGACATTTAGAATTTTGACTTATATGTATATAATATTGTTTAACTATCTCCAATTGTTCAATTATATATGTTTTATATTGTAAGTTTTTGTTTATATCTTGAGCATATTCTGTTAATTCATCTGTTGTAATTGTCTCATTATTTATCTTATTAAGTAGAGTTAAATTATCTCTACCAGTTTGTTCTTTGAGGTAATTATAGTATAATAAATATGATTCAGTTTCATTAGATTGTTTAAAATTAGTTTCATCAACCGTTTGTTCTATAAGATATGATTTTTGATAATATGATTTTTGATAAATTTGGTAAGACGATTTTATATAATTATTGAAATTCATTTAAAATTCTGGTTAATTTTTGTTCTCTGTAGAAATTTTTAACCTTTTCAGATTTTTCTATGACATCTATTAATTGATTTCCTAACTTATTAACATATCCAGATTTGGTATATTGATATAACCATTCGTCATTTTTCTTAAAGATTAAATATGGATAGATAGACTTTTTGATAATTGTATTATATCCACCAATAATTAAATGATGTAGTATATCATCTGTTATTATTTCAACATCATTCATAAAATCATTCATAAAATTATATAGATATAATTTTATAAGAAGTTTAGATTAGATTTGTTTATTGATAAAGAATATTACATCATTCTTTGTCTTTGCTTTTTCTATGAAGAGTTTTGATAATGATAAAAAAACATCATTGATATCATAACTTTCTGAAAGCAAGATTTCATTTGAGTCGCTTAGTCTTTGAACGCAAAGAAAACTAGTTGGTTTATTATTATGCCAACTTTCTCTGTATGGTATTTTTAATAGTTCACATAATGATGGCACAACTTCGGCATGTATTAATGTTGATGAAAAGTTTCTTATTATACTCGTTTCGATAACACCAAAGATAAAGGTTACCATATTCATCTATCAAACCTCTAACATATTCTGGTAGTAAATAAATGTTCTTTGGATTTTTAATTATCATTATACTTATATCATGATATGGTAATATCTCTTCAACAACTTCAGTAAAGTCAGTTTCATAATATTCTCTGATATAATTTAATAATGTTGTTATCATTAATTTAAATTCTTTTTATTAAATTATATATTTAATTTTCAATATTCTTTTTAATTTTGGTCCACGTTTAGCAATTTGTATTCTATTTAATGTTTCTTTTGTTGGTGTTAGTTTATTATGTTTTAGATATTTAATAAGATCTGATTTATCCCAATGAGTAACCCAAACAGAGTCTTCATTGGCTACAATTAATATTCTATCTGAGTATGGTTCTTTACCTATTCTATAAGTCCAATCTTTATTTGTGTCGAAAAAAAATTCATTATTTAATAAATATAAATATTTTTCATTTTTCTGTATCCAATTATTATCCATTCAATATTCTTTTTAATTTCTTCATACGATTTTCTTGTATACTTTCAAATTTTCTTCGTCTTTTATTCTCATCTATGTCTTTTTGATCCATTTTGAGAAATATTCTACAAATCCAGTCAAAATCTAAGTTTGTTGTCATAATAATATTCTTTCTAATTTTAGTTCTCGTAAAAGTTTTTTACCTTCTGTGTTAGTTTTACACCAGTCAAGTATATCTTGATACCAATAACCTTTAGTATTCATAGCATCTTCATCTTTCAAGTTTCTACTGTAGAAATTGGTATTTATTTTTTCAACTAAGATATGTTTATATTGTCTAACATCAATATCATTCAATATTGATGAAGATGTTTTCTGTTTATAAAGTTTCACTAACTCACAGAACTTATTGCTTGGCATATCAAAAATCATCCAATAAGAAGTCCAATAGGACATATACTCTAACATATTTATGTAGACTTCTTCATCTGTTGGAATATATTTAGTTAAATCAACCATGCCATATCCTGGCATTTGAGTTATAGGTCTTTGTCTATCTATAAATTGTTTAATTTTTTGATTCACTTTAGTATTCTTTTTAATTTTTTTTCTCTTAAATAAATTTTTAATTCAGTATAATTGTGATATAAACAATTAGAACAAGCTATACCTTGACATATAACATATGGATTACCAACACCATCTGAAGCATCACCACAATATTCTGTATACGGAATTGATGAATTCTCAAATGATTCTTTATCTGATTTAATTGGTATCTCTAAACCTTTATATGTTTTATATTTTTTCAAGAATTCTGTTTAATTTTTTTTGTCTTAAAAACTTTTGATAATCTAATTCTATGTTTGGTATATCACCATCGATATATGGAAAGTTGTTAGAATTATATTTATCAGATAATATTGATAAGTTGTAGTTGTAATGCTTAATTTTCCACTTAGAATCTTTTCTTTCATATAATAATATACCGTATGATGTTGTTGTCCATGTTACATTCTTAGTTAAGATGTCATAGGTTCTAATATATGTAGTAAGGTTTGTAAAATATGGTTTATCAACAACTATGGTATCAACTATTGCTGATATTATTTTAGTTTCAGTTTTTAATATCATTTTATAATTACGTCATTGTTATTCCAACCAACCATTAAGCACATTTCGGTTTCAATACAAGTCGTTTTACCTTCAGGTGATACTAATGTTAGATTATATTCAACCAGTTGTCCATCGTTTTTATGAGAACCATTAATATTCAAGGACATTTTATAACCAATTAACCTTAGTATAATTGATTCGCATTCATCTTTAAGTTCTTCCTTTTTAGTAAGACTTAAATTCTTATAAGACATTTCATTTTCAAATAATGCATCTATATCTGATAATGAAATTTTTCGTGTTTTATTATAATCCCACATATAATTAAATAACATGTCTATCTCCCTGCCAGAAAAATTCATTGTTCTTACCTTTTTCTTTGGTGAGTTAAATTTTATATATGATGTTAATTCATTCGTTAATTCAATATATAATATACGATGGAACTGGTTTAGGTCTATATGATGGTAATGTTTTAGAAGAAGACCTAGTTAAAATATTATTGTATAATAAGTTTATAACTGAAGATTCAGGTAACTGGGATTTTAAAGAAACTTTCTACAAATTTAATACAGATATCAATATAAAGAATAATTTAGACTTAACACAAATATATCAAGACTTACAATATATAATTAAAAATAAAAATTATAAGGATAAATATAAGCATTTAATAAGAGAAGAAAAATTAAATAGAATATTAAAATAATGAATAACGTAACAGGCAAATATTCTATTGTACTTGGTAAAAATGGTTATTGTGATACAGATTACACATTTGTTATTGCAGACGGTTTTTCTCAAATTGAAATAGATAAATATGGAAACATAACAAAAAATGGTGGTCAATATATAGCTAATGAAGAAATAATTGAAATACTTAAAGGCTCTATGATGTATGTATTATCATCAGATGAACATCCTGAGATATATGTTAGAAATAAAAAATTAAAAAGAATATTAAAAAAGAAGTAAACCGCATATTACGGTAATGCGGACAACCAGGTTCTTTTCCCGAGGGAAATGACATTTACTTCTCTTTCTTTACATAAAATTGACACCAGAGTAATCAGATAATAGTGATTGTAATTCTTCAAATTCACCATCGACAAAATCATCATAATCAAGGTCATATTTCTTTAGAATATCGTCAAATACTGCACTTTCCGCTTCACCTCTACCATAATCCGTATAATAATCATATTCAGATTCATATTCTTCATCTTCCATTTGATCACTATCTATCCAATTGCCACTCATAATTTCTTCATCAAACAATTCCACAATATCCATATCTGAAAAATCTTCTTGAATTTTTTCAAATATTTCACTTGCTGTTACTTTTTCTTCACTATTAAAATTTTCGAATCTTTTCATTTTTACTTTTTTATTTTATATATTATTTAATTAGTTTATTAAAATCTGACATAGTAAACCACTGTGTATTATCTACACCACTAAATAATTTTTTCTCTGAACTATTTTTAATGGATTTACATTTTGAACATTTGAATTTTTTATTTTTATCCAAAATTGTTATTTCTCCACAATCGGTGCAAGTAAATTCAGTAGAATAAAAATTTTCATTACATTTAATTAAAACTTCAATTGAATTTTTCGACTTGTTTGTAATTGTAATTTTTCCATCTTTAAATGTGTCTCCGATAGAAAAATCATCAATATTCATTTTGAATGAATTTTCTCTTTCACTGATATAATTATCATATGATTCTATCAGAAAATTAACATGTTGTAAATCAATTTTAAATTGTGAGATATTTTCGGTAAAATTTGTTATATCTACAATATCTTCTTCCATATATTTATATTCACGTTTAATAAGTTCTTTGAGTGAATTTATTCTAAGATATGTTAAAGCACTAATAACAATTAGAAAAAGACATGATGCAATCAATCCAACAATACCAAAAAATAATAATGGTACACTGAAACAAATAACACCAAGAAACAAACAAAAAATCAGAAATTTTGTTTTTTCATTTTTATATTTTGTAATATTTTTTAATTGAGTTTCCTTATATCCTTTAGTTTTTTCAACAACAGAATTTAATATCTCAATTGATTTTATTAAACTATTTTTTTTCTTAATATATTCTTTTCTCATATTTTACAAGTTTGTCATTAATTCATAAGATTTTTCCAAATTCTCTCTCGCCCACAATAATGCAATAACATAATCACTTTTTAAATCAAGGTCATCTGAATCTAAATAATCAGTAATATAATCTTTAAAATCAGGAAACAATAATGATTGTGGATTACAAGAAATACTTAACAATTGTTTTGTTTTAAGTAATTCATCATATTTATCTTCGATAAGATTACCATCCTTATCAAGAAATTTTTTATGTGTCAAATCACAACAAGCCATTATATGTCTAACAACGTGTCCTTCTCTGTGGCATATACAATTACAATGTGTAGTTTTAGTGTTTTGTATCATTTTATTAATTTTAAAATATTTTTAAAGTAATTTCTCGGTTCTTTATCTAAATTTTCGATAGATTTTATTATTTTAGGTATTTTTTTCCTATTGAAAACATTATTCCAATATGTTTCATTTTTAACATATTCTTTTAATTGTTCTAATGACATTTCCATACCTTTCTTTAATCTATCACCATTACAATACCAATGTCCATTTTTAATACAACCTCTAGAATCAATATAATATCCTTTCAATACAACAACAATATGATAAGGAGGTATTTTTTCATGTATTTCGTCAAGTGTAAATTTTTTTGTTTGAGTATTATTTAATTTGTCGTTGACTTTAGTGAGTATGAAATATTTTGGATTATAACCCATTCTTGTCAATTTTTCACCAAGAATACTGGCAAAAATTCCACAACCACCCTCATTAATATGAGGTATTTTATTATTTATAAATGGTAATTTATTATTTAATTGTGTTATAATATTCATAAACACAAAGATAATACATTATGTACAAATAAAAAATAAAAAATTAATATATAATATAATTAAAAAATAAATAAAAAATGATTATTAAATTTGATAAATTTTTAAATGAATCACCTGATACTTGTTATTATGATGGTGGTGAATTAAACTATAGAACATCTTATGCTTTTCCATTTGGTTTCTATAAAGGAAAATGTTATATTGGTACTTTTAATACGACACATTATGAGATATTTGATAATTATGATAAACCTAGAATTACGAGACAAAATTTTGAAAATCCTGGTAGAATATGGTCAGAACAAAAAATTATATCTTTTTGGAGTATTAATCATGTAAACTCGTTGAAAAAAATAGTTGATGATTTAAATAATGAGATAAATAATAAATATCCGGAATATAATATAACAATAGATGAAACTTGGAAAATTGAAGTATATTATAGAAAAGCATATTATAGAGTAGAATTCTATAATCTATTCGATTTTATGAAAATTTGTCCATTTGGTTATAATTCTAACTGGGTAGTAAGTGCTGATGATGCCTATAAAAATAAATATATAGATGAAGATAAACCTGATGCTGTTAATATTAGAAATTTTTTACCATCAAATGCCGAATATTTAGATAATTTATATAACAAAAAATTAAACAAATTCTCTTAAATACCATATATTTTTTTTTGATCAAATATTTTCATATATTTGTGAAAAATTTATAAAATGGCAGATATATACAAACTCATAAAGAATCCTAGTCCTAAACTCATAGATGAATTATCTAAGAATGACATAAAATATTTAGGTGGTAGAAACTGCCCATATAGATATATTCATGATGAATTAAAAATGAATAAAAATAAAGACTTCAACAATTTTCTTAAAGAATTAACAAAACAAAAAGCGGAAATTTTATCTGATATAGATTATGTAAAAGCATTACAGAATCTCTTAAAATATAAAGATAATTGGGTAAGACCAATATCTACCTGGAAAAAGAAAACAAGATCCCGTGATCGTCAATTTGAAGAAATTGCTAATCATCTTTTCGTCAAATATGATATGCCTAAATTCATGTATTCTTCTTGGTTCTGGAATAGAAGTTTATTAGATTTAACACAAATACAATGGTTCATTGATATTGGTAATGGACAAAACATTAGAAAATCAAAAGGATTACCATTTCCACTTACTAAGAAAATGGCTCATATTTTTATGTCAGCACCAGACAACTTCACACCAAAAGAAGCTATAAGATATGCTCAAATAATTGATATGGGTGGAGACATGAGAACTATTAGAGGTGTTATGTCTTCTAAATTAAAAGACGATTATAAAAATCATGATTTCTGGACTTCAGTTATTCGTTTCTTTATCAATAATCCTATGTTAGATATTGCGCAATATAATCCTATCGTTGATTATATTCATATGATGAAATATGAAAACCGCACAGTTATTGTTGATGGTGTTAGACAACTTCTACCACCTGAAAAAGTGAATTTCTCTATGAAAGATAGGGATCCAAATGTTTTAATTGAACAAGTTGAAAAATGGCATAATAATATTTCTAAAGGTATTAAAAAAGGACAGCCTACACACTGGGAACCAAATACACGTATAAATGATTTTGTTTTCACAACTGGAAAAGACCATATGAAGCAAACTTTTTCAATCTCACAGATTACAATGTCAAAAGACTTAATTGCTGAAGGTAGAGCATTAGGTCATTGTGTTGGCTCTTATATTAATAGTTGTGTCAATGGTAGAAGTATTATTTTTTCTATGACTCTTAATTCAATGACAAAAATAAATGAAAGATTAGTTACTATTGAAGTAAATAAAGAAGGTATTATTTCTCAAATTAGAGGTAAAGGAAATAGATTACCAACTAATCATGAAACAGCTATAATTGATAAATGGGCTTATCAAGAAAGATTATCTAAATCAAAATGGTTATGAAAAAGTTATGAAAATAAAAAGAGAATTTATAGGTGAAGAAAAGGTTATTCCAGAAAATTGTTGGACTAAAGAATTGTTTCATATAATTGATATCTCGTATGATAGTAGAATTAATGAACTCAATATTAAAAAACAAATAAATTATATAGTGGGTCATGGTCACGAACAATGTGATAAAATTCATTGTTATGGTTATGGTGCGTGTTATAAAACTCATAATTTAGAATATCTAAATGAAAATGAAGATAAAATAATTCAGGATTTAATAAATGAAATCTATTCTGATTTCAATCGAAAAATTAAAAAATATAAAATAGATATAGATAATATTGAAGAAAGAATTGATATTGAAGAAAATAATAAGAAGAATTTTAGTGAATTAATTAGAGAACAAAAAATAAAACGATTAATTTAATTTTATTTTTTTATTTGTAAACTTATTTTTATTTTTGTGTATAAATATAAATCTCTAAAAAAACCTAAAAATGAAAAAACTATTACTATCAACTATCCTTTTAATATTCACATTTGGAACATTTGCACAAAATTGTGATTCTTCTAAACTTCTTATAATCAAACCAATTGGAACATTTGATAATAGTCCATATGATACTGATTCTTCTGACCTGGTTATGGTCAAATCAAAAGATTGTTACGTGTATAAAACACCACAAACAATCTATAACGAAATCGCAAAAGTGGATTTAGAAACAATTACTACAAAGTAAATATTGATGGTGAAGAAGGATATATTTTTTGCCTTTGTGTAACTACTCCCAAACGAATAAAGGAAATTCGTAATCGTATCTTATTTCCTGAAATGATAGATAATACTTATAAACTGTTATTAGAAGAAAATGAAGATCAAAGAAACATTGATAAAAATTTGGAAGAACAAAAAATATTGTTTATAATGCAATAACTTCTTCAATTAAATTAAAATCTATATTTGTTCTACAAATAAAACATTTATCCCAAGACTTATTTATTACATCAATATCATAATATTCTTGCCAATCATCCTTCATATATTGATATTCATTCTCTATTTGTAATGAATCCACTTTTATTTTTATTACATAACACCTGTGTTTTTGAATAAACTCAGGTGTTAATTGTGTATCAATAACATATTGAATATCTGATGTTAAGAATATTGGTTGCATACCATACTTATCTTTGTAATACTTCAAATAATCTCTATGTACAAATCCATTTTTATTTGAATTTATTTGTAAACCATTTGTAATTATATTACTTACATATTTTTCTTTAGTTATATGATATAAATATTCCATAATTACTATCCACTTGGATCCTTAATTGCTGCACCACCACCAGTGTTTACGGAAGTTCCATCACCGTTTATTGAATAATAAATTCTACCACTTGTATTAAATTTACTTGTTGACATTCGACAAAAATATAATGTTCCTGATTGAGTTCCTGCTTGCGCAAAACTTTTGGCTCCTGCAACACAATTTGTAAATGTGCCTGATGCTATTCCTTTTTCACCTGCAAAACTTCGCAATCCACCAACACAATTGTTAAACGTGCCTGATGCGGTTTGTTCTGATGCAAAACAATAATCACCACCAACACAATTAGTAAATACACCTGACGACAAAGTAGAACCAAAACTATAATTACCACCAACACAATTAGTATATGTGCCTGCAGCTGTACCATCAAAATCAAACGATTTATTACCACCAATACAATCTGTTAATATACCTGAAGTTGTTCCTTTCCAATTAAATGAATAATCTGCTAAACATTCACATTTAATTAAAGTACTAGTTAACTTGATTTCACGACCAAAACTATATGCATCTGTTGATTTACAATTTTCGATTTTAGTTAAAGGATAATTATTCATAATTGAAAATAATTTTTCACAGTATATACCCCTAACATAAATATCATTATTTTCCACAGAAAAATTACCATTAATTCTAACATCTCTGTTACCAGTTAATGATATTAAATCTACATATGGTGCACTTAAAACTAAATTAGTGTCATACTTACCAGGACCAACAATTACAGTAAACCTATTTGTTGTTGATAATGGATTACCATATGGTGTTTTTGCAATAGCTTGTGAATATATTAAAGATAATTTAGTACCATTATTTGCTGGTGTATCATCGCCTTTCACAAACATATATTGATTTGAGTTTAATTCTAAATATAACAAATTGTTATCACCTTCATCATATGTTAATTCAGATCCTTTTATGTTTCTTAATGTTAATTCCATTTAATAATATTTTTTTTCTATTGTTATATATAAATTTTTATTTACACAATTATTGTGTATATTTGCAATTATGAAAGAAGATAGATGGATCGTTAAAATATATTCTGATGGTAAAAACATTAGAAAAGAAATAACTCAAGATACTGCTATGGGAATAAATTTTGACACCATACAAGTAGGTCTTCTATGTTCTCGTTTTTACACAAAAGATAAATCAAAGATAACTGATAAATTAATCGATGAAATGATTCTTAAATACAAAGAACATCTACTACACCAACGAAAAAAATCAGAAACGTTAATAGAAACTGAACAAGATAGACTTAATACAATAAAAGAATATCTAAATTCATATTATAGAGAAGAAAAATTAGAAAGGATATTAAATGAAAGAAAATCTTAAACCTTGCCCCTATTGTGGTAGTACGAACTTAACAGATTGTTATGTTTATATTAGGTGTGATAATTGCTTAATGGAAGGTCCTAAAATGAATAATGGACAAAATGATGCACACGCAGATTATATGGATAATAAAAATGCGATAACAGCTTGGAATAAATTACCAAGAAACTTAAGAGAAAAGAAACTTGAACGAATATTAAAAAAATGAAAGATAGAATAGTTGCACTAGACATAGATGATTGTATATTATCATCCAATACGAATTATTTCGGATTTACAGATGATAATATAAAAATGTTAGAGGTAAACCTTATAAGACTTAGAATGATTGTAGATAAATATGATATGAAAGTATTTATCACATCATCTTGGTATGCAATACTGAACTTACATGAAGATAATAAAGTATCTTTGAAATATCCAACCAAAAAAGATGAAAAAATAAAAATAGTAGAACTTTTAAATGAGCATCTAGGTGGTTATTTTATTGGTTTATCTTGTGGTAACAGAGAAACAGATATTATAGAACTCTCAAAAAATAATAAAGTTGTTATTTTAGATGATTGGGATCTTTCACACTTAGACTGTGAAAATGTATTGTTTTGTAAAACACGGGGTTTTATAGATGGTAATATCGGCTTTAAAATCAAAAACTTTTTTGAAGATGAAATTATTTAAAACAAAAAACGGCTTACATATGATTGAGTGTCATCCTTATAATTGGTTGATAAATGATTCATATGGTTGGACAAATGAGTTGGAAATGGATTGGGAAAAAGATTTAATATTCACCATAGATATTGGTGGTCTGGATGATATGAAAAATATAACATATTATCCATTGAAAAATGTAATGAAAATTTCTGGTGGTATAAGTATTAAGGTTGACACATTTCAGGAAGCATCTACACTTGTTCATAAAATGATAATTGGATTAGAAATAACAAGAAACGGTGATTGGAATAGAAAAGAACAATATAAAAATTATTATGATTTGACAAGAACTATTTATAAATATACACCAGAACAATATGATTATTGTAAAGTACATAAAAAATTTCAAGATAAATTTGATGAAATGTACAGAAAATATGTTATCAATTTAAGAAGTAAAAAATTAGAAAGGATAATAAAATGAAAATACCAAATAGATATGAATTCGGTTATGAAGAATTTAAAAAACTAACAAATTATTATATCATAAATATCAAATTAACAAAAAATGGTTTGAAATTAAGGAAAAATATAAAACCTATGTTAGTTAGTCAAATAGAACTAAACGAATATGGCTATATAAAAACATATATTGAAAATAAAAAACGTGTGGTTAAAGACGCTAGTGATTATTTTTTCACATATAATGAAGCGTGTGAATGGTATGACAATAAACTAACAGAAACTCAAAAAACAATTAAGAAAAATATAGATAAACTTATCATACAGTTTAATTCAATAGAAGATATGAAAATTAATCTGAGAGGTAAAAAATTAGAAAGGATAATAAAATGAGTGATCTAATATTCATAATTGTATGTTTTATTTCAATAATTCCATTAGGATTCTTAATTGCTCTTTTGATGTTATTGTATGATAAAATAAAATTTTGGCTTTTGATAAAAATAAAAGGCACCAGAACAGTTATTAAACTTGATGATTTAATTGGTACTTATATGAAAGAAGTGTGGATAAATGATGTGGAATATTTAGTTAGTAGACAACATATAACAGATGAAGAAAAACAATATTTTAGAGAATTAAAATTACAAAGGATATTAAATGGGAAATAGAAATGAGAATATTATAAGGAATGCAGCTTTTAATGGTATTTTAGTATTGTACTTTTTTTATTATTTAATAGAACGCATATTTAAGTGTAGGCACAAAAAATCACTTGAGACTTGGTTAGCACCATATGAATCTCAAATGGGACCAAAAGATTTGTGGATGAATCAATATCAAATTGTTACAAGATGTAAAAAATGTAATAAACTTTTACACACAATAAACATATCTAAAGATGATTATATTAAACATCAGAGAGAGTTAAAGTTCAATAGAATATTAAATGAAAAGTAATGCGGAATTGTGATTATATAGTATTTACTGATTTAGATGATTTTTTAGATTCTTATGACAAATCACTTAAACATTGTTCATTTTCGAGAGAACAAATAGGTGATACACTTAAACTAAATGGTAATCTTATTTTTATGCCTAGTTTATACGAAAATGGTATTAATCATTATTGTTCATATGTTCGAAATCGTTGTGAATCATGTGAAGATTTTATTGGATGTACGAAAGCATATAATCTGGCTTTAAGAGAAATGAAATTGAAAAGAATATTAAATGAAGATAATTAGAGAACACATTTTTTATAAAGGTTATTATAAAGGTGAAATAATTGAAACCTTAGTTATTTATTCATACGATACAGGCACATATCATGTTAGTCCACAACGATATGATTATAATGTAACTCAAATGGATAGAAAACAGATGAAAAAACATATAAAAGGTTTAACATTTCAACATAAAGTTAGAGAGTGTCTTTATTATTGGTCAGATGATTTAATTAAGAAATCCGCACCAAATTATTGTGGTGATAAAGAAATATATATTAACTTATTTAAAAAAGAATGGGGTTGTGCTATTGATGAATGGGGATATAATGGTGCGTTACCTTTAGATAAAAATGTCTTATATAAAGAGTATAATCAGGCTTTAAGAGAAATGAAATTAAAACGTATACTTAAATGATAATAAAAATAGTCAAACTTTGTTGTGGAAAAATAATGAAATTAAAAAGAATATGCAAGAAACAATAAATTATTTAATAAATAATTATGATTTTAAAACAATTCAAAAAATTGAGAAATTTTTCTCATCATCATTTAACCTAAGCTACGAAAAAGATTTTATTTCAGTCGTAGAAAAATCTGACAGAATATGGTTTTATAAACGATTAAAAAGTGGTGTATATGTATGGCAGTTTGCTTGTGGTAGATTTATTGAAGATGAAGATAAAAAAGAAATTGATAAATTAATAAAAAATTTATATAGAGAACGTAAAATGGAAAGGATAATACAATGAGAGTTGGTGAAACAGAAATACGCACATATATTTATGATTTTATTATAGAAGATGAACTGGTTTATTGGAAACCAAAACCTGAAGATTTTGTGAGAATTCAAATTGTTGGTTCAGAAAATATTACTTGGAAAACTTGGATTGGTACAAGTAGAACCTGGGAATATGTGAATGATGTTTGGACAAAAAATGGTGTTGTTACAACTATACCAGAATTAGAAATATTTTATCAAAAAAGTATTAGAGAACGTAAATTAAAAAGAATATTAAACAAAACATAAAACGATGAATAATTTAATAAAGAGAAATGTAGACTTTACTAATGAATTACTATTAGAAAATTATTTATATAGTATTTTAATAACTTGCTATATTGATGAGGATTGTGATAATATTGATGTAGATATTAACTTCGAAGAATGTTATGACAAATCTATTAAAATGGATGAAATTGTTAATAATTCTCCTAATAAATATAACATAAGTATAGAATTCTACACAAAAGATAAATCTAAATTAAAAGACGCTGAACAAGAGATGTTAAATATTGTATATGATAATATAAATGATTTTATTATTGAATTTTCAGATAAACTAAAACCATATAAAGAACTATTAAAAAGTGCAAAATATTATAGAGATAAAAAATTAAATAGAATCTTAAAATGAAAATAGATAGTTTTGAATATGTTACTGAGAATGATGATTGTATCAAGTTTGAAGTGACAATAATATATTTCCCGACTTCTTTTGCTATCATAGAAGATTTTACTTATGATAAAAACGAAAAATCATTTTTAACAGAAGATAAGAAGATAAGAAATTTATTAAATAAAAGATATACAGAATATATGAGGAAAAATAAATTAGTAAGAATATTAAAAATAAACAACGATGGAATTTAAATATAATGTTGGAGAAATATACATAATTGCTGTTGAGACCGAATCAGAATCAGGAAGGGTTTCTGTTGATTTATTGGAATCTGAAATATTGTTTGAAAATCCTGAAACAAATTCATATGACGATCTCACAACTATGCTTTTAGTGAAAATAACTAATCCAAAGAATAATACATCTTGGAAAGAATGGATTGATTTCGATGATTTTAATGATATAACAAGGGCTTTAATTGACAAGGATAAATATAATAAAATATTTAGAGAACAAAAATTAGAAAGAATTTTAAATGAAAATAAATGAAAATTAAAAACGGAAAGGAACAAGAATATCAAGACTGGATTGATAAACAAGGTGATGATGGTTATGGTTTGGCATGTTTTTCATACGCAGAAACTTGGGCAGAACTATTAGAAAGCAATGATATAAAAACACTAACAAAAGAAAAAATAGAAACATTATCTTTTGAAGCAGATAAGGAAGGTATCACAGGTGCGATGTTTGGTTTTGCTAAAGGTATTCTAATTGCTGCTTGGGAGTATGGTCATTTAATAGAATATTATTATACAAGAGATGATGATAGAAAGAAATTTTTAGAAAGACAATTAAAATTAGAAAGAATTTTAAAAGATTAAATATGATTTCGGACTTAATTGAAAAACATCAAGACATAATATGTGATTATTGTGAATTATATATTATTCAATGTCGTCATTCTACAAGTATGTTTTTGTGTGAAGGTCGGTTTTGTACTGAAGCCGCTGAACAATGGTTCGAAACAGTTCCACTTGGAATTAAAATTATGAGAGAAGAAAAATTAAAAAGAATTTTAAAATAATTTTTTTAATTAATCATTTTGCTATATCTTTGTATCAACATTAAAAACATACAACTATGACAATGGAATATATCGAAGAAGTAATAATATCAGACGAAGAAATGATTGAAGTAGTAATTGAAGGCGAGTGTAAAATAGTTGATAATTCGTTTTCACACGCTTTTGGTACCGAAACCGTATTTGATGTTGAATTAGAAAGTATGACTTATGATAAGACTGAATATAGCGAAGATGTTCAGAAAATTATCGATGCACATCTTGAAAATGAATACGAGAGAATTGAAACTTGGTTTATTGAAAATTACGAAGAATACGAATAAAAATTATGAAAAAAATCGAACTTGAGAATTTTGCATCCGATATAGTTGGACAACCTATTGAAATACGTTTACAGACCAAATCTGGTAAATGGTATGAACAAGAATATACACAAAATTTTACAGATATTGAAACAAATAAAACATATGGTGTTTGTATTGATTCTACGATATCATATGATTTTAAAACAGGTAAAACTGAAGACAGTTTTTTAAAGTCATTTGTTAATCAACATATAACTAAATATGAAATGAAACGATTTACTTTAAAAGATGGTGCTTTAGTTAAACCAACAAAAAGTGAAGTTATCGAAAAATTAAAGAATTCAAATAGAGTCTCTAAATTTTATTTTTATACAACATTATACGGAATCGGATTTTTCTGTTTTATAATGACTCAAAAAACTTTTAATTTAGCACAAAAATCAATGGCAAATTATCTTGAAAGCAAAAATGTAAAATATGAAACTGAATTTAGTGAAGCTGGTTGGGTATACAGATTTGTAATAAACCAAAATGTAAAAATACATAATGAATTATTAAATGATTTTGAAATCTAAATGAACGAATTTTATAAAATAATAAATGATGATACGTTGAATCTTACAGAAAAATGTTCTGCGATATATAATTTAACACCAACAGATTTGAAAGAAATCATAAATAATAAAAACATATTATATTATCATCCGTCAATTCTTAAAACTATAAGTTTATGTTTAACATTAAATTCTGATAAAATAATCTTTGATGATAATAGATTTAAAATAGATTGGAAAGGTGGTGATAAAATCTTTTTCAATTTAAGAGAAGATAAACTGAATAGAATTCTAAATAAACCTACAAATTAATTTTTGTGGGTTTTTTTAATATATAAATGAATGAAACACTTAAGTTATTTTAATATTTTTGAAAATAATGGTACAACTGAAATTTCAAAAGAAGTTTTTGAACATTTATTAGAAACGAATTGTAAAGATTTTTCATGGGATGATACACCAATTTACAGAAGTGTAAATCTTAGAGGAGATTTTTATGAGATGGATCCTAGTTTCCCATTCTATAGACATTTTTATGAACACGATGGTAAGCAATATAGAAAATCTGCATATACATATAACAATTACTATACATTATTGTTAAATCATTTACCAGTATTTCAAGACTTTCCAAAGAGACAAGTTATTTGTTCAACTAATAAAACATTCTTTTCCACTGGTATGTATAGACTTATTCCTTTTGATGGTGCTAAAATTGGAATTGTTCCAGATTCAGATATTCAAGATAGATGGAAATGTGATTTCTTTAAAAAATTTAATCTACCTAATTTAGTAGGATTAAATAATTATTTTAAAGAACATGAAATTAATGATGACAATTGGTATGATTTTATAGATTCCTTAGAGAACCCGTACAATTCGATTGATATAGATGAATTCTCAAGTGTTGAAGAATTGAATAAATCATTCACACCAGAATCATTAAAATTAAAAAGTGTACCTTACAATGAATATAAGAAGAAAAATAATATTATTAAAATCATAGATAAGGATATTTATGAAAGACGAGAATTGTGGTTAGATTCAAAATATTTATTAATAAGAGATAGAACTGAAGAAGGCTGGCGGTCTAATAAAATTGACCCAATTAAATTTTATATAAAATAATAAAAATAGAATTAATATATAACAACCTTATGAAAGATTACTAAAAATAATAAAAACTAATCAAATGGTAAAAAAAACTCAAAAGTTGGAATTCGAAAAAATATGGGACAACATTGATGTTAATGAAAGATTTGAATTAATTTCTCGCCAAATAAATGTTTGGTTACCATATCAATATCAGAATTATTCTAGTTTTGTTAATCAACCATTTAATCTTTTACCTGGTGTCGTTAGTGACTGGTTAGTTAAATATTATTATAATAAACCAGATAATCTACTTAAATAAACAATCAATAAGATTTATTATATAAACCAAATGAAAAAATGGTTTCAAAGAAAACTCGAACTACACTATTCTCAATACAAATGGTATCGTAAATGGGTTGGTGGTTATTGGGAATTATGGTATATAGATATACTTAGTCATGATATATGGTTTAAGATAGATAAAGACATAGTCTACAACGGAATAATAAATAACAATCACACGTATAGACCTGGTTGTGGTCATGGTTCACCATATTGTGAATATTATCCAATTCAATTTTTCAATTACAAAAACATATTAAATAAAGATATTCTAAAAATATTAGAAAGACAAATAAAATTAAAAAACATTTTGAATGAAAAAAGTAGCTGAATATTTAGATAAATACTTTTATTACAAACTTGATGGTAGTAGATCTAGTAACATTAATAAAAAAGGTGAATTTGGTGATTGGATTTATCCACAAAATCCAAAAATGGTAAAAACAGAAATTCCAATATTTATTGAAAAAGATAATGAAATGGTTTATACAAGTGAATTTCAAAAAACAACATATACAAGTATTCGTTGCCTTTGTAATAATCAAACAATCCGATTTCTAATCAAAATAAAAGGCGTATATCAAAAATGTTATGGTTATTTACAAACATATGACCACATACCAAGAGGCGCACCAGACGAACAAGGTTACTATGCCAGAAGCACAGATGAAGAAGTTATTCGATATATAAAAATTTTTAAGAATAAAATTGACAGAGAACTGAAATTAGAAAGGATATTAAATATAAAATAGACATTTTATTTTATTTGTCTAATTACAATTATTTCATTATCATAAATTGTGTCTGTTGATCCTGGCACAAGCCAAAAATTTTCACCATCATCATCAATGACTCTTTCAGCAACAATTTCATTATTATCAAACACGACCCAATAATATCCACTTGGATATTTTTCCGTTTCAACATCTTCATATTTTTTTATATGTTTCATTAAATTATATATTAATTTTTTTATTCTAATTATTTGCTATATCTTTGTTATAAATATATAAGACTATGAGAAAATTTATTAAAAATATCACAAACAGAGAATGGGCTAAGCACTTAAGACCATGGGGCAAACGTGCTGCTAATAAAAAATCTAGACAAATTCTTAAAAAAATCAATAATTAATATGTGTTGTATGAAAATAACAAATGCTGTAATATTATTTGAAAAAGAAACAGGTAATGAATGTTTCAAATTAGAAAAAATGAATTGGGATAGTAATTGTTTTATTATGTCTGGTTTAGACAAAAAAGATTACTTTGTCAATTTATCTACAAATGAAGTAACTCGAAGTTATTCTGATGATCCTTTCGAGAATTATTGGAACGATAAAAAATAATTATTCATATAAAATATTGAATATCAATTAGTTAAGGTTATAAATAAAAAATAATTCTAATTTAATTTTTTATTTGTGACCTTTTGCTGTATATTTGTATTATAATTAATCACAAACAAATATACAGACTATGAAAACTTTCAGAAAAATATACAATATCTACTCTTATGTGTCAATCTTCTTTCATGAACTTTCACACATTGTAATGATTTATTTAGTTGGTGCTAAGGTTGAAAAAGTAACTTTCGAAAAAAGAGAAAACTTAGGTTTTGGTGTTTTAATCTTTGCTGACAGAAAAGTATCAAAATTCAAATCATTCTTATTAGCATTTTCACCTTACTTAGTTATCGTTTTATTTGGTGTATTAGCTTTCTTCAGTAACATCTTCTTAGTATTATTCGTATATACTTTAACAAACTTATTTGAAGGTGGTGCATTACCAAGTAAAGAAGACAAAGAATTTTTTCGTTCTGTTGAAGTAGAAACCGAGAGTTTTGATTTTGAATTAGAAGATGAATTATCAATAATCTAAAAAAATATATACAACTATGAAAACTGAAATGATTGACTATAATGTTGTTAATGACTTATATGATGAATATATCAAAGGTCTTACTAAAGATGAAGTAATTGAATTAAACTCCAATGTAGAGAAATATACACTCGAAAACATTAAAAATAACAAATTCAAAAAATTCTTAGAGATTTGTTTACCCACATTTGTTTGTTGTATGTTACTTTCAATATATTTTCTTATGCCAATTTCAACTTTAATATTCACACTAATATCTTTTTTCACTTGGGTTTGGTTTAGATTAGTTTCTAAAGAAATAAAAATTAATGAGATTATTATTACTGGCATTAAAAATGACCTTCAAAAATATAATCTTTACAAACTTAATAACTCACAAACATTTGATATGGAATAAAAAAAATCCGAACTAATAATTCGGATTTTTTATGAAATAATTTCTTCTTAATCGTTTCCTCCACCTGAAATAGAACCACCACCAAGACCTTTAGCACCGTATTTCAAAGGATCTCTATAAACACCTTTTGTTTTATCCCAAGCAATTTTTTCAATATTTTTATTAATTGTAATTGCATGATATAAACTATCTTCAGCAGACATATATTTTTCACCTTGTTTTTCTTTAGCTAATTTTACATTATCTGGATTAGCATCAAATTTCTTCGCATTTTCAATATGTTTAGGAAAACGTTTTTCTGCTATTTTTTTAGCATCTTCAACTGATATTTCTCCAATCATTTTACTAACACCTTTCTTAATGGCTTCACCACCTTTTTTAAGAGCATCACCAACGAATCCCTCGTCAAGTTGTTGTTCTTGTGTAAATGCTTCAAATGTTTTAATATGTTTCATATCTATAATTTATTTTTTTCTTATATGTATATATTAAATAAAAAAACCGTTTTTTGTAAATTGATAATAAAAATTAAATAATTTTAAAGAATTATTGATCAAGGTCATTCAATACATACATAAAATTATGTATTAAAAACCAAAATGTTATTTTTTAAACAATATCATTAGTTAATAATAAAAATAGAAATGAATACAGAAATGAATACTTGTTGGGAATATTTCACATATAATAATGAAAGATATAAAAGACAATACTTAGGTTTTAATATTCAAAAAGTTTATTGGATGAAATTTAAAGATAATAGTCCATATAAAAGTACTTGGAATAGTGTGTATGATTATAATGTTTTAATTCTTTTAGAAGAACAATATCAAGAATTTATTAAAAATGAAAAAAGAGTACAAAAATTAAAAAGAATATTGAATGAATAAAGTTTGTCACAAAAATTAAATTTGTGGCAATTTTTTTATTATTTTATTTTGTTGTATATTTGAAAAAATAAAATTTATGAAAAAATTTGTTTATATAAAAGATTACGGTTGGAGATTGGTATTATCTTCACTTTTAGAATTATCTGAATATGATGATACTATTGCTATTCCAAAATTGCGTTCATCATTAGAAAGAGTTATAGGTAAAAAGACTAAAACAAAAGATGATGAATATCTTGAAATATATTGCAAATCGTCTGGTCAAGGATTTATGTTCGGTGCAGCAGATGTCAATAATAAGTGTTTTATGACTAAAATGAACGCTATTGATAAATATGGGAAAATATTTGTTAATGAGGCAGGTGGTTGGTTCATGCTGCAAGAACACATGAAAATTCTCAAAACCGTTGAAACCGAAACATTTAAATTTCCTGATGTATTATACACAGAATCAGATATAAACATTTCTAAATATAACGGAGGAAGACATTTTTACGCTACAGTGGGTGGATTTCAGGTTATTGATAAAGACGGTGATACAAAATGGAATACTGAAAAATATGCAATGGAAGTGGCTAAGAAATTCATGAAAACATTAAATAATTAATTTTTATTTATTGAAATTATTGTGTATATTTGAACAAATTATAAACTTAAATTATTTACTATGACTAAGAATGAAATATTTTATGAATTAAATATATATCTAAAAAATATTTCTTCATGAAAAATTATAATGGTTCAATAGAAGATGATTGTTATCCATTAATTTTGGTTATTAGTATATTTATTATGACGTTAATTGTTGGTGGTGTGTTATTTGGTATTTATATAATAATATGAGAATGATAGATAGAACAGAAAAAATTGGTTGCTTTTTTACATACAAAAGATATATCATTCGAATGTGTTATAGTTACAAGAGAACAGAAATTAGAAAGAATACTTAAAAAATAAAATATGACTGAATTTAGCGAAGAAGTAAAATCAAATTATAAGAAAATACAATCAGCATTTTACTCGATAAATATAAATGGTATTACGATATTGACTGGTAATAATGGTTCTGGTAAATCTTTAATTCGTAAACAGTTACCATTTCTTTTCAAAAAAGAATATAACCTTTCAGATATCAAAGATACTAAAGGTATGATTAAATCAACATCAATGGATGCTAGAACTACTTCAAATCCTGAATGGGGAGCATTATCAAGTTGTTTACACGATACCGAATGGATTGCAACAAGTATGAATACATTAAGTTCTATTAAATCCGTATTGAATGCTTGTAGAGATAGTAATGCCAAATATGTTGTTATTGATGAATATGAAATTGGTTGTAGCGAAGAAACAATTATGGCACTAGCTAAATTCATCAGCGATTCTATTAATACACTTATCACCGAAAATATAATACAAGGTGCTATGATTATTACACATTCTCGAACAGGTTTAAAACAAATCAAATATGACCATTTTATTAATATCGAAGGCATGACTGAAGATGAGTGGATTAATCGTGAAATTAAACCAACAGATTTAGATAAACTTGATAAAAACGAATTGTTTTCATTTATTCAAACACAAAAATAATTATGACAAAAGTAGTTGATGATTTAGTAGAATGTAAATGTGGTAAAATATATCAATTATATCCTGATGGCAACATATCTGGTTGTTGTTGGATTAATTGTAGTTGTGGTAAAACAATATGTAAAACTTGTGGTTCTGAAAGGATCGAAGAAATGGAACGAACTTCAGATGAAGATTATCTCTGGTGTTCTAGACATTGCCTTACTTGTAATACTGTTGGTTGTGGAGAATGTATTTAATGAAATAATTATGATAGAATACGAAGGTAAAAAATATTTAATTTCTGATGAAGAACCAAAAAACTATGATTTAGTTTTAACTGATAATTATGGTGTGTGGGTTTTCAAAGATGAAACTGGTCAAGGTTCAGCACCAATGCCATATTGGGCAAATAAAAAAGCGTGTAAAAAATTAATAGAAATAACTTAATTTTTTATTTACATTAAATTATGTACATTTGTAAATTGAGTGAAGAAATGAAACGACTTGATAAAATACAGAAGAGAGAAAATAAATTAAAACGAATACTTAATAAATAAAAAATTAATAAAATGGCAAAAGAAACATTATTAGAAAAAGCGTTAAATGCAAAAGATTATAAGAACATAGACAAATTAATTAAAAGAACACTAAACTTAAATAAGTAGTCTAGATTATGATAATTTTTTGAAACATTGGATTAATGTATCACAACCAACAAAAGAAACTTTAAGAAAGAGAAAATTTAAACGAATATTAAAAGAAGAATAAAATGAAAAAAATTATAGGAATATTTGCATTAGTATTATTAGTGGTTAGTTGTCAATCACCACAGTTTTTAGTTGTAGGGAAGAAATCTAACGGTGTTTTAGATAATTGTATAGTTCAGCTATTACCAATAAATAAAAAGGCTGAAAAGTATTCATACGTTAAAGATGCGTTAGTTGGTTGTGATCAATATGAATGCGGTGATACATTGTATTTAACAAGAAAAGAATTTACAAATTTTTAATCTTGAAAACAATTCTATATATCATACTACTATTCTTCAGTACATTATGTGTTGCTCAAACACATATATACTCAGGTAAATACATCAATTACAATGATATAATATTCTCTTGTGATGGCGAACATATTTATAAAGGTAAATACACCAATTACAATGATATAATTTATACCTTTGATGACAAACATATTTATAATGGCAAATATGTTAATTATAACGATATAATTTATACCGTTGATGACAAACACATTTATAAAGGTAAATACGTGAATTATAATGATATAATATATACCTTTGATGATAAACACATATACTCTGGAAAATATGATAATTATAACAATATAATATACACATACGATAATCAACATCTATATAGAGGTAAATATACAAATTATAATAATATTATTTATACATTTGATGGTGAAATATCAATATGGATTTTTATAATTTTCAATTAAAAATGAGTATGTATAATAACTTTTTCGGTAGTCCTATAGAAAAAATATCATTCCAATTAACACGATATCTTCCAGTTTCAGTTGATGTGTATCATATGAATACATATGAAGAATTGATTAAAAAAATATATGAAACTTGTACTGTTCCTGGATCTAGTTTTTCTTCAATAAAGGTTATAAATCGTAGTACATATAGTCAATTTCATTTAAGTGGTGAAACAGAATATGTACCACTTGATAATGAACAATTATTAAAAGATTTGATTAAATATAAACGAGAAATGAAATTAACACGAATCTTGAAAGATTAAAAATTTATATATATATTTAAAAAGAATTAAAAAAGATGCACATAAATAGATTAAATGAAGAAATAAAAAGTAATTCAGATATATCGAAAAAATGGTTAATATCAAAAGGTTTTAAGTATTCATATATTATTGGTATTCATTTTTATGAGAAGAAACTACTGTGTTTACATTTTTCGAATATGGGTGATTTCTATTATGATACACCAAATGGTACGATTATTCTTCATAGTAAGAAACAAGTAGAATCTTTATATTTTGGTTTATTTAATGAAGAATTATGATCAATAAAAACATAAAACTCAAAATATCTGATTTAGTTTATGACTGTACGGGTGTATATAAGATAATTAGTATAAATAAGATATTTTCAAAGTATTCGTTTGACCTTGAATTAATAAAATCTGATGGTGATGGTGATTATTGGGTACCGATAGGAACTCATTTCTATGGTTATCTTATAAAGGATAATTCTTTGTGGAACTTACACCCAACAACAATAAGAAGATTGAAATTGGAACGAATATTAAAATAATTTTGGAATTTTATATATATTATACAAATATTTCATAATTCTTATATATTAAAAATAAGTTTTTCATTTTAATATATAAGTAAAAAAATTATAGATAAAAATGGCAAAAAGATGGAGATTTATAAGAGCCTCATTGGCTAATATTGGTTATACAACAATTGAATCAGTAGAGGGTGTAACACCAACATCAATAGATGCAGATGGGACGCTTTATTTTACAGATGCAAGTGGAAAAAGAATGAAGGTGAAATATCCAAGTACGACTGCAATTAGTGTAGATCCTAGTACAGGTTTCTTAAGTTTTAGTATAGATATACCAGGCTTAGGTACAGTAAATATGAACATTGATGGTACAACAATATCATATCAATTACCATTATATTATTCATCAGAAGAATTAGCAATTTCACCAGGAAGGACAGATTTTCCTTTGGTTACTAAATATGAAACTGGAATATTAGGTTCGACTGTAACTTATTTATCAAACAGTGCAACAACAACACCAACTGCATTAGTTTCTGGTGCTACAGCAAATTGGTTATTAGATTATGCTAATACTGAATATTATTTAAGAGATTTAAAAGAATCTGGAATTGAAAATGATGCAAGGTTAAGTTTTATTAAATTTCAAGAACAATGGTATGTTGAATCATTAGAATTATTAACATCTGGTTATGGTTTTAGTAATCAAAATAACTATTTTTATATAAATGGTAAAACTTTCACCAATTATTTTGGTGTTAGTTGTACAACACCAACCATTGATGTTAAACAAGAAAACGGTAGAATATCATCTTTTACATTAAAAACGAATGGTTTAGTCCGTACATCACCAACAGCCGTAACAGAAATATATTTGAATAATAGTCAAACATCAACATTTTCTGTATCATCTGCAACTTTTGCTGTAACTTGGTCAAAGGAATTACAAATTGAAACATTATCAGATGCTGCTATGGTTGGTATTCCTTATCAAAGAGCACAAACACTTGTTGGTGGTACTAAACCATTTACGTTAACAATAGAAAGTGGTTCATTACCTAATGGTTTAGAAATAGTTGGTCAATATTATGTTGGTACTCCAACATCAGCGGGTACATATCAATTTGATACTAAAGTAACAGATTATTATGGTAATAGTGCAGAAACGTCAATACCAAATTCAATTTGTGTATGGGAAGAATTAATGTTTATCACGGGTAGCGGTGATACTGGAACGACAGAATTATCAAGTGGAACAACAGGTGTCACATATGAAGATAGTGTTAGTTTTACATTATGTAATCTTAAAAGTTGGACAGTTAATGGTTTAAATAATCCAACAATTAGTGGATTAACATTTGCTGCATATCCTGTAAAAACTCCAACTTCAATAATAATATCTGGAACTCCAAATGCAGTTGGAACAATTGAATTAACATTTATGATAGTATGTGATTTTGAGTTTGTGAGTGCGGAAAAAACATATTCAATTAATGTTACATAATAGAAATAATAATTAAAAATAAAAGACATGAAAATTAATTCATGTCTTTTTTTTTAATTATTATTTTTTGTATATTTGTAAAAATACGGCAGGTAGGATGTATTATTCCTTGAAACAAATAGACTGCACAGTCCGTAAAATAGGCTGGGTGGTTGGTAGTCCGTGAAAAAACTATCTATATTTAGGTTGGAGATGACAAATAGCGATTACGCACACATTCATAATAGATGTCCAAAGTCGTACTTGGAATTCCTGAGGGATGTCGAAAGGTGTTACCCAAGAGCAATATCAGGTAGTGTGCGGATTCTCCAATTTTAATGAATTATTTATAAATTTAAAAACAAGAAAAATGAAAGAAAGAATTATCTGTGCTGCGAATTATTATAATGATAATAGTACTCATGTTCATAATCCTAAAAACATTAAAGTAGGTTTTATTACATGTGGTCGAAGACATTGCAATTGTATACAAACCTTTGCACAAATTGTTGGTTTTCCTTATAGTGAAACTTCATTAGAAATAATGAAAACTGAAATTCAAGGATTTTTAACAACTAAAAACAGATTTGTAGATAGAAAAGAAGCATATAAAATCGCTTTTGAAGCTGACCAAATTATTGGACCTAACAAAGGATATTCAGAAAATTCTATCGGATTAACAAGTGAAGATTTATATTAATGAAAGAAATGAAAATTGATTTGATGTTCAATCAGGCAAAAAGTGATGAAATTACAAATGCAGTAATATTATTAATTGATAAATTTGAAAAATTATATCAAGAATATTTACTATCTGTTAATAGGAAAAATAAATTAAATCGGATATTGAAATGAATATAATTAAAGAAACAACAACAAAAATAACTATTGTGGAAATTGATCTGGAAATCATAAAAGAGATATATAATGATCACGCAAAAAAATTAAGTAGTCGGGATTTTGATTATGATTATGATATACACTGTTTAAATAAGATTATTAAACTACGTCAAAAAAAATATACCACTGTAAAATTAAAACGAACAATGGATAATAATGATATAACATGGACAGTTATTGGTTGGAGTGCTCTAAATATTGGAATGTTATTAAATGATTTATTTGAAAAATTATATCAAGAATATTTACGAGAAAGTAAATTTAATAGAATATTGAAATGAAATATAAATATCATATAGATGATATTGGTTATTTGACTGATAAATGCTCTTTTTTTGAAAATGGTTCTGTTATGATTGGTTCTGCAACTTGTATTGAAGATTGTGGTAATTGTATTAGTTTTAATTATGATAAAAATGAAGGTGCTGGTTGGATAGTGTGTAAAAAATTAAATAAAAAATTTAGAGAAAGAAAATTAAATAGGATATTGAATGAAAATTAAAATTAAATCAGTAACACCAGGATATTGGTATAATATTGGTGAGATATATGAAATTTCAAGTGATTATCTTAATAATCTAATTATATACAGTAATCATGTAAAAACTATTTTTAATTATCAAGAATACTATATTAGATTTGATGATTTTGTGTTTCTCAATGAAGATAGAGAAAAAAAATTAAACAGAATATTAAATGAGATATAATTCTAAAACGTAGAATTAATCAAGATTTTACTATTTGGAGTATTGGTGATCCAAGTCCAGCACTTTTACCAATTTCTTTATCGTTGAATGAAAAACAAGTTGAAAGTTTCTTTTCTGTTAGATTAGTTAGAGAAGGTTATCAATTACCAGAAACTTATAATATTTCAATAGAAGATTATGTTATGTTTTTAAGGCAAGAAAAATTAGAAAGATTAAATATAAAAATATGAAGAATTTTAGAATTATAGAAAATAATAATAATTATTATGTACAATACCAATTTATGGGTGCGTGGTTTTATGCTAGGGGTAATCTCTCCGGTTATGAATTCGAATATGATGACTATACAAATTATTACACTTGGTTATTTATATTGTTGCCAATTATTTTTATTCCATTTCTTCAAATAGAGAATGATATCATTCAAAATATAGCAATTGTTCTTTTTTCTGTATCTTCTTTATTATCAATTATAACAACAATTTTTGTTATAATTAGCAAGAAGAAAAAGTTTTATTCAAAAGATTCTGTGATTAAATGGATTAAGAATCTTGAAGATTATGAAAAAAAGAAAAAAGAGAAAAAAGAAAAAAAGAAAAAACCTGTTAATAAGTTGGTTGGTGTTTATTATAATGGTGAGGTGATTGATGGTGAAAGATTAGAAAGATGGAAGAAGTTAGGAAAAATTGTCGGTGACAATGATAAAATGATTAAAAAATGAAACCTAAAATATACATAGACTTAGATGAATTTTTATTAGATTATCTTCCAGAATCATTGAATGATAATTACACCAGAAAACAAATTGGTTTCATTCTTGAACGAGATGGTAATTTAATATCATTAGGTACTGAATCATTTTGTAGTTATAGTTTTAGATGTAATAGAAATTGTGGTTGGTATTCCGATTGTTCAGTAGTGCATAATCAATTAATAAGAAGTAAAAAATTAGAAAGAATAATAAAATGACGACTAAAGATTTCATTCGATTATACCCTGAAGTTGTTGTTGGTGGAAAAATATCCTTGTATTTAATATCTGACTGCTTTAATATTTATAACGCATTAAAAAAAGATGGTGATGATGTTACAATACATCTTCTACAATTAGATAAACTCATTCGTGATTTCCAATATATCACAAGAACAAACAGACAGAAGAAATTAGAAAGAATTTTAAAAATTAAATAACTTATCGTCTATAACCTGATAAATAATGTGCTACTCAACCGTTATCGGTAACCTAAAAAGACACCATCCTATCATATCCATTTCTATTTTCAGAACGACATCTACTACTGCAAAAGTTGATTGAATTAGTAGTAATTGATTGTCCTCTATCGTTAGGTATTACTTGTTCTCTTGTAATTACTTTGTTGCAGTTTGTGCATCGGTATTCCCCGTATTCCAAATCGGAAAATTCTGTTGCAATAGTTTGATTTAATCCATTTACGTATCTCATTTTATTCTAAAATCCTTTTTAATTTATTTTCTCTTATTATGTTTTTTTTACAATTTAAGTACCATTCAACATACTTATATACAATTTCATCTGAATATATTTCGTCCCATTTATATGGTAGATTTGTTCTAAAATCAATTAAATGGAATCTATCACCATTAGAATCCACATCAAAAGTGCAACCACAACCCTCATAATATATTTTGTTAGTCATTGGTGTTTCTGTATAATTAACAGTAGCCGACATATACATTTCTGTTTTTGGTGTTGTTATATAATAAAAATCATCATCATATTTTTCTATTGAACACACATTTGGATAAAAATCAAATTTAGATTTGAATATCTTTTCATATTCTTCTATTGTTGGTTTAGTTATTAAATGTTTCCATTTTGGATAAATATTTTGCTTTTTGTTTTGTTTTTTTAAGAAAATCACTATGTTCCCAATTCCAGTCTGGTTGGTAATCTGTGTTTCAGGATATAATCCCAAATGTTTTGTTTCAAAATGAGACTCATCAGTTTGTACTTTGAGTACAAAATCATCAATCACACAGTATTTTTGTGTTGGTGCTGACAAAATCACTTCAGATTTTTCTTTTCCACCAAACAATCTTTTAAAAAAGTTTTTCATTCAATATTCTTTTTAATTTATTTTCTCTTTTTCTTTTTAACATTTTTTCACCATATACAGACAAGACAAAATCATCACAATATATTTCTCGTTCCGTTCCTGGTTCTGGTGGTTCAGTAAAATCTATCCAATGTTTAGAACAATAACATTCAGGATATGGATTTGACATATTTGCGCTGATATAAGTATAATGAGTACAATAACTACAATCTTTCATAAATCATTTTATAATTAAATTCATT
>Ga0172381_10001099_pt1 | contig 33052 bp, 19 predicted proteins | sample Leawel6488metaG_FD_119754 | JGI IMG/M metagenome (GOLD analysis project Ga0172381, IMG submission 119754) | Leachate microbial communities from a municipal landfill in Southern Ontario, Canada - Leachate well 64-88 metaG | ecosystem: Engineered > Solid waste > Landfill > Unclassified | place... | reverse complement strand
CGGAGGAAAAGGAGGATAAGGAGAAACTTTTTGCGCTGTATTAAGGGCATCGTCATCTAGCACCCGATAGCTAGAAGAATCCTTTAATTTTAAATCTAATAATTCACCTTGATGCGAAAGCCTAAGGCTTAATTTAACCGTGCCCTGAAAACCGGCACCTTTGGCTGCATCCGGATAAGAAAAACCATCCAGAATCTTTTTTTGTACAAGCTTTGAATATTTTAAAACTGGATTTTTAATATCATCATCAGTAACTGACGGAAACCCAACACGCTGGGATACCAATACTTCTTGTGGCTTTGCTTTCTGACTGATTACGCGCGGAGTAAGAGTAATAAAGAGCTCAACATCAGTTACATTATCTGTATCTGATGTCCAACCGGAAGCTTTGGTTTTCTGTCTAAAAAGTGCTCCTAAAATCGGGATATTAGAAAGCCCTGGAACATTTCTTGTCTTTTCTGTAGTTTTTTGTTTGATTAAACCACCGATAGCCATGGTTTGTCCATCGTCAAGAAAAAGCTCAGTTGTGGCTGTACGCTTAGTCATCTTATATGCCAAAGCATAATCTGTCTGCACCTGATCACCCAATTCACTAACGCTCACATCAAGGCCAAGATGAATACGACCGCTATCATCAAGCACAGGCTTAACATTCAAAATAATTCCATATTCCTTATACTCAACTGAACCATTTGTAGTTGCACCAGTTCCAGTCGTTCCGCTAGAATTAGGCGTAACCGTCCCGCTTAGTACTGGAACCTCACCGCCAACAACAAGCTTAGCTTCTTTGCCGCTCTGGCAAGAAAGTCGTGGCCGAGAAAGAATGCGCGCTTTACCTTCCTGTATTAAAGCATCAACTTTTAAAGTGAAAGCGGCGCGAGTTTCATTAGCAACTTTAAATAATTTTCCCCAAGTAGTCCCGGCTGCCTGTATTCCGGGAGAACCAACTTCGGTTAAATTCATTTCTCCGGGCCAAGTAAACCCTAATTTATCTTGCGACCCTCTATTCAACTCAATCACCTGGACATCAATCTCTATGACCGCTTCCTCTTCTTTTACCGTTATTAAATCCATTATCTTATCTTTTACTTGAACCAAAGCTAAGGCAATTCTTTCTTTATCCTTGGAATTCTTTACAGTACCCAAAAGTAAAACTTTTGACTCCTCATCCTCAGCCTTAGTATAAACATTTGGTAAATTTAATGCCACTAACATATTATCAACACGAAGCTTAATTTCAGATGTATCTTCATTAAATACCTTCAGATGATAGGACTGCTCACCAAAATTGTCCCAAACAATCAACGTAGTACTCCCCCGCGCCTTAGGATTGATTGTAAGCTCAGTCTTGCCGATGTTAATAACATCAGCAACCGCAGGATTACCAATTGCTACTCTTTTTGGAGAATTTACGGAAATAGTCTGAGTCTGCCCTACATAGAGCCTTATCTCTTCTGTGGCATCATCAACAGGATAACCGTTAAAAGGCAGTACAGCTATAAAAGTAATTGCGCAAAATAGGCCAAAAAATAACTTTCTCATTTTTCTCCTTGCCCTAAAGGGCACACTGCGCTAACTAGCGCCCACCTACCCTATCGCGTCGGGTGCCATTTAGCGCGGGGTGTTAATTATCTTAATAAAGGAACTTTCTCCTTATTCAACCCGCGTAAAACTTCTACATACTCCGTAGTATCTACCGGTTTTACACTTGGTTCAATATTTTGCTTCTGAGGCATAATATATTGGAATAAAGTTTCCCAACTAGCTGGAGGTATCGCCTCAACCCTGGCATCAGCCGGAGAGCGCAAAACTAAACGAATCTTCCCTTGTTCCTGAACAAAAGTAATAAGGTTGGCCTCTTGAGGCCCTAATGCTAAAGTAATTAAAGAATTCCCTCCTCCGGACGAAGATTCTTTTTCCACATATCTTCTGCCAGAACTAGTTGAAACTGAACCAGTATCTGATCCTACAGCTAAAACTAAAATATTTTGAAATAAAGGAACTACGGCTACTTGACTAGTTACTTGCCCATCTTGACCCTGCACAGGAATCTGTAACGTCGCAAGGACATCGACATAATCACCAGGCTTAATCATCCCGGACAAAGAGGCAATATTATCTACTAAAATTGAAATAGCTCTTTTACCTGAAGGAGTTACTCCGGACAGATCGCCACCGCTAGATTTTCTATTAGCGGTAAGCTTAGAAAGACTTACCTGCTCACCTTTAGATATCGGAGCAACTGTAACCATACCAGATATTCTATCTAAAGATGTTACTGCTTGAGGTTGAACAAATTTAGTCGGGACAATTGCTGTCTCAAGCATACCAGGTTCAATAACCGAACCTTCCGGGATATCTTGTTTAGAAATCAAAACAGCAGTTTGATTAGCCTGCATATTAGCAATTGCCTGCTTAGCTTTTGTCTGAGCCTCCTGCTGCTGCTGATCTAGATACATTTTAGTCATCAGTATTGCCACTATCCCTAACACTATGCCGCTTATAAGGATAAGCTTCTGTTTTTCGATAGCCATTATTTTATCTCCCCTTCATAAACCTCAATCTTAGCATCACGAGAAAGCTTACCAATCAAATCTTCAATTGCCTGCTGCTGTTTTAAGAAAACAAGCCCACGCTTAATCTCATCCCACATCTCAGATAGTGGCTTCTGTTTACCGCCACGCTTAGCTTCCAATTTAATTATACTGTAACCTTCGGGAGTCTTAAATATGCTACTAATTTTACCTGCATCTAAGGAATCAGAAAAAGCTGCGGCATCAAACTGCGCAGATTTTTTGCCTCGCTGAATAAACCCTAAGTCCCCACCGGATTTAGCGCTAGGTGATTTTGAATAATTTTTAGCAATAGTTGCAAAATCCGCCCCCTGCAAAAGCTGGATTAAGATATCTTTTGCTTCCTGCTCACTACCAACAACTAACTCACTAATTTGGCGTTCTTCGGGTTCCTTAAGCTGCTCCTTATATGTATTATAATAATCCTCAACATCCTTAGAAGAAACATCTATATTTTGTGTAATTTCTTTAATGTCCTGCATAACCAAAAGGTCCCGTTTATTCTTTTCAGCCGCCTGCTTCACTTCCTCATTCTTATCTAAACCTTTATCCAAGGCGTTTTGATAAATTAAAAGTCTCCTGATAACTTCATTCTTTAAATAACTTATCTTCTGCTCTTTAGTAGAGACCTTTAACTCTGGACGATCTACTGGTACGCTAGCATTGTAAGCCTCAATTTCATCATTAAGGTCTCCAAGGCCAACAGCAATATTGTTGACTTTAGCAATTACGGCTCCTTTTACCTGAACAGTCGGCACCGGAATAACTTTTACCTCTTTTTTACCTTTGCCGGCAAAATTAAACTTATCACAGCCTAGAATACTACTGAAAAATAAACCTAAAATAAAAAATAAAATTACTTTACGCTTCACTTTTCCTCCTTAGTTTATCTTAAGACTATTCCTTCTTAATTTCATTAATAACTCTGCCCAGAAGATCAGCAATTTTAGCTATTAAGATGAAAAAGAAAAACATAAATGTATAAAATACTAAAATAACAGCACCCATCCAACGCGGATTACCCGGGACTAAACCAAAAATCAAAGAAGTTCCCCCAACAATACCCAAAAATAAAAAAATCCAGGCAGCAACTTTAACCACTGCACTGGAAACCTTTAAGAACCCTAAATGTTCACGCATAGTTTCTCCTTATTTTTTATATAGTATTATAAAGCCCTCTAAAATGCAAGGAAAATTTGATATCATCCTCGAACAAAGCCTTATGCCACAAGGCTTAACGATTCTATCAATTCTTTATAAAACTAATACTTAGTAGCCCCAACCGGATTTGAACCGGTGTTTACAGGCTGAGAACCTGACGTCCTAGACCAGGCTAGACGATGGGGCCAAATAACTTAAATGCTATTCTACTATACTGTCTTCTTTAGTCAACAAAATTATTGACCCTCATATATTTACATTATATACTACCCAAATGAAGGTTAGTCTTGGTTTTAGTCAGCTTAAGGAACATGTTCAAGCTACTAACGAAGCAGTCGGAGAAGCTATCGTCGGATTAAAAAATTCACCTGCCAGCTTAGCGTTTATTTTTACTTCCAAAGAGTTTGCACACCCCTTAGTTTTAAAAACTGCCAATAACCTATTAGGGGAAGTTCCAGTATTAGGGTGCAATAGCTCAGCGATAATGACTAACCAGGGTATATCGAAATATGGTGTTGCCATTCTACTCTTGAGTTTAAACCCGCAAACATTTTTTAATACCGCAGCAGTTAAAGAAATAAAAAATGAAACTTCTTCTTCGTCTGGAAAAGAATTAGGTAATAAATTATTATACGGTTTTAAATCGGTACCTCGAAGTTTAACCATAATTTTTTCAGATAAACTAATTACTGATGGAGCTAATTTAATCAATGGATTACAGGAAACTCTTGGTAAAAGTTTTCCTTTAATCGGCGCATCTGGCACAGATAACCTGGCTGATCAAAAAAATTTTCAATATTTTAACGATGAACTACTAACTGAATCTTGCTGTGGGATACTTTTTGGCGGTAAATTTAATTTTGGCTTCGGAATAAAACATGGCTGGAAACCTTTGGGAAAAATGCGCTGCGTAACCAATTCCAATAATAATATCATTACCGAGATTGATGGTTCTCCGGCAGTCGAACTTTATCGAAATTATTTTGCTAAAGATACGATAGAGTTAGCCAGAGAGCTGCGGCGTATATCTATCTTTTATCCAATCGGAATTTATCTACCCGGAGAAAAAGAATACCTACTGCGTAATGTTATTTCCATCAAAGATGACGGCTCTCTGGTTACCCGGGGAAATGTTCCCATAAATAGCAAAATCAGGCTGATGATCAGCACTGAAGATTCCCGGCTGGATGCGACAATTGCTGCCTGTGCCGAAGCAAAACGCAATCTTATAAATCAAAAAGTGAAATTCGTCTTAATTTTTGATTCCGCAGCTAGATTTTCTCTTTTAGGCCAACAGCAAGAAAGAGAACTTAGCGTAATTAAAGAGGCTTTTGGAGAAGACACCCCTTTAATCGGCATATATACTAATGGTGAACAAGCCCCACTTAAATCGATTAGCTATTTAGGTCAAACTTATTTTCATAATCAAAGTATTAATGTCTTAGCCATAGGAGACCAGTAAATGCTGCCCCTCATATTTCTTAGTATTTGCTTAGTTATTTTTATTTTAATTATATTTTTATTTTCTAAAATGCAACGATTAAGAGAATCCAGTGACAAAATAGCTGCCTTAAACTTTTCGCTTGAGGAAATGGATGAACAAGCCAAACTGATTATGCGCACAGATATCGAGCTGAATAAAACTCAGGAAGAACTGGATAAAAAAATTACCGGGCTCAATGCACTGCAAAAATTATCGCGGGAAATAAGCACGACATTAGAAGAAAGGCAAATTTTTAATAAAATAAATAATGAATACCTGGAAGAGCTGGGATTTGAAAAATCTCTAGCCTTCTTATGGAAAAACGTAGAAAGAGAATTCCGGATATATTTATCCATTGGCTACAGCAAAGAAGAAGTTGAAAAGATAAACGCTGCAGTCAACTCCAATAGAGATCATTTTCTAGATTTAATTCAAGAAGGATTAACAATCTCATCAGTCTCTGCCCCAGCTACTGATGTTGATTTCTTTGCAAAAAATAAAGATAACTACCTGTTTCTCGTGCATTCATTCATTATCTGCCCAATTTTAACTCAAGAAAGTAACAAAGGTTTTATTTTTGTCGGTACGCTTGATACCGAAAATCCGATAACCAAGGGCGGGCAAGAATTTATCAGCATCCTCTCCAATCAAATCGCTCAAACTCTTGATAATGCCCGGTTGTTCGAGAAAACATGGAGATCCCAACAAGAGTTAGAGATGAAAGTAGAGGAAAGGACGCGTCAGTTAACCGGAGCTTTAGAAGAAGTTAAAAAAATGAGTAAGCGTAAAAGCGATTTTATTTCCAGCGTATCTCACGAATTAAGAACTCCGCTTACCTCAATCAAAGGTTACGCGGCAATCCTGCTAGCCGGAAAATTAGGAGCAGTCCCGGATGAAATAAAAGCCAGGCTTGAAAAAATTAACCGGCACAGCGACGAATTAGTGCATATGGTTAACGATCTGTTGGACATATCCCGCATTGAATCAGGCAAGGTGAACTTAAGAATAGAAAGCCAGGAACTACAAAATATTGTCGATAAAATATTTGACTTACTTAGTGAACAATTAAAAATTAAAAATATTAGCTTTACCAGCGACATACCGGCTGATTGCCAAAAAATAATGGCTGACCGAAGCCAAATCGAAAGAGTGTTTATCAACTTAATCGGCAATGCATTGAAATTTACTCCACAAGATGGTAAGATTAGCATATCGACTACCCGAATAAACAATTCAATCCAGGTCAATGTTAAAGACACAGGCTTTGGTATCCCCGAAGATGCGCAAGAACATATATTCGAAGAATTTTACCGTGTAGAGAATACTATCAATCAAGAAGTAAAGGGCACTGGATTAGGATTAACCCTGGTTAAACATATCGTGGAAGCACACCAAGGTAAAATTTGGGTTAATAGTAAAGTCGGCGAAGGATCGACTTTTAGTTTTACCCTTAAAGCGGCTTAAAAATTATGAGCGTAAAAATACTTATTGCTGATGATGATCCGGATATAAGAGATGTTCTCAAACTTACTTTATCCGAAGAAAATTATGAAACTATTGAAGCATCAAATGGCGAAGAAGCTCTAGAGATAATCCGCTCTAAACCACTAGACCTGGCATTGCTTGATTACAAAATGCCTAAAATGGACGGCCGGCAGGTATGTAATTTAGTAAAAAAAGATTTATTGCTACAATACTTACCAGTAATCATGGTGACCGGAAAAGGTGAAGTCACTGACAAAATCAGCGGAATTGACGCCGGAGCGGATGATTACGTGGTTAAACCATTCGAGCCAAAAGAATTGTTGGCAAGAATACGCATGGTATTAAGACGTACACAAAGAGACCTTGAAGCAAACCCGCTTACCCGATTACCAGGTAATGTTGCAATCATCAATGAACTTACCAACCGCATTGAAAACAAAAAACAATATGTAGTTTGCTATGTTGATTTGGATAAATTTAAGGCCTATAATGATAAATACGGATTTGAATGCGGAGATACTGTTATTCGTGAGACCGCACGCATATTGCTCAGTGCAACTAAAGAATGCGGTAACCCTGAAGATTTCGTCGGGCATATCGGCGGAGATGATTTTGTAGTTGTCACCACGCCAAATTTCTCGGACAAAGTTTGCGAGAAAATAATCCACGATTTTGATAAACTTTCCCCATCTTTTTATAATCAAGAGGATCGTCAAAATGGCTTTATTATTGGTTATGACCGCCAAAGTAAAATCCATAAAATTCTACTGCTCTCAATATCTATCGGAGTAGTCAGTAACGAAATGCGCAAAATCACACACGTAGCTCAAATTGGTGAAATCGGTGCAGAATTAAAAAAACTTGCTAAAAGTATGGAGAAAAGTAATTACGTCAAAGATAAACGACAGGAAAAACCTTAAAAGGATTACTGCAAATACCCCAACGATTTTAATTTTTTCTTTATTTTCTCATCCAGTGGTTTCATTGAAGATGCACTCTTTGGTTTTGGGCGATTAATCCACTTCTCTAATTTTACCTTCATAATTTGCAGTTGCTCTTGTTTAGTTTCAGCAATATTAATTAATTCTTGGGGATCTTTTTCTAAATCATAAAGCTCATACTGCCTGCCATACTTATCCAGCGTAACTATTAATTTATAATTATCCCCTCGTATTGAAAATTTTGTGTAATTCCACTCAGTAGCGCTATTGTACGGAGAACCTGCTAAATCATCCATGTTCTCCTTAACCTCGCTAAAAGTATATTCACGGTCACCTTCAACATGTTTACTAATTAACGGAATAAGGCTTTTACCCTCAATACCCTCAGGAGGCTTGATTTTTAAAATAGCTAATATCGTAGGAGCAATATCTATAAGCTCAACCTGCTGTTTAATTATTTTATCTTTCTTAAATAAAGCGGGATATGAAAAAATTAAAGGGACCCGCAGCGTGGAATCCCACAAGGCTCCGCCATGAGTATAATAATAACCGTGCTCTCCCATTTCCTCCCCATGGTCAGCTGCAAGAATGATAATTGTATTTTTATAAATTCCTAAATCTTTTAGTTTAGCCAATAAAATCCCTAATTGTCTATCCACGTTGCTTATACCCAGATCATACCGGATAGAACAGTCTTCAATAGCCTTAGCAGTCAAATCCTCTGCGGAACGTTTTTCGGTCGGCAGGTCGCAATAAGAGTTACTATGTGTTTCCATGTAATGCAGCCAAAGAAAAAACTGTTTATTTTTATTTTCTCCGATCAATAATTCCGCTTTATCCGTAATATTGCTGGATTTGTTTTCAGAAACATCTTCAAAGGCAGTAAATCCTTGATTTAATCTTGTCAATCCCCCATGCCTGCTTATAAAATAAGTAGCACACCCCTTATCTTTTAGCAACTGAACAAAATTTGAAGTTGAACCCGATAAATATTGGTCCCAAAAATATACGCCATGAGATGAAGGATATTGGGAGGTAATAATCGAGTGGACTGAAGGCCACGTCCAACTCGACTGGCTAATCGCTTGAGAAAATATAGCCCCGGTTCGTGCTAATTTATCAATATTCGGGGATATGTTTTGCGCATAACCATAACAGCCTAAATGATCCTGCCTAAGCGAGTCTACAGTAATTAATATAATATTAGGCCGGGTAGATTTTATCAAAAAACGCGAAAGATTATAAATCATAGAGATAGCCACCACGAAAACTGTTAAATAATAAATATTCTTGATTATATAGATACTCATCTATAAAACGCCTTTAAAAATATAACTTTACCTAATTTAGGAATACCTGTCAAAAATATATCAGTATTGCCTTGTAACTTAAATCAAAGACCTGCCATCCATTTTTTCTTTGTCATTAGAATTAAATAGATGTAAAAGCGTAGGAGCAATATCCACTATGGCAGGATGGTTTGAGTTTATTTTCCTATTAATAAAAATAACTCCCGGAACTAATATCGGGTCAATAAGATGATCTCCACTCCATTTTCTTTCATTCTCTTCCATAACAACCTTCGGAACACCTCCTACTGCGGTTTGCCATGATGCACGAAAACCCTTGCTAAATCCGACAAATAAATCAGGCGCATCATTACTATACTCCCCTTTAAATATATCTTCCTGGGCATAAACATTATTAATTGCAGCTTTCCCTTGGGAATCTTTAATTTTCAACAATCCTTCTTTAATCTTAAGTTTTATAACTTGAGCTTGCCGATTATCAACAATACCCTGCGACTCACGGCCTATTTTATTTAAATAGATCCCGCCAAACCCAAGAGCATAAGCCTTAGTTTTTGTCCAATCAATGCCCTCAAAGAAATCTTTCCCTTCGGTTACGCCCGGGTTTAAGAAAAGATAACCATTTTCTAAAAGCCACCGATTAAGATGTACAGATTCTCTAAATTCATTAAAGCCATGGTCAGATATTACCAAAACTACAGTTTGCGGATCAACGCTGCTTAAAACATCCCCGACTACCGCATCAATTTTCTTGTAATAGTCTGTAATTACACCATCATAAGGACTCTTTTTTTCATACAAGGGACTTTGCGGGTCAACATAGCGCCAGAACATATGCTGAGCGACATCTAAAGTATCGAAATAGAAGAAAAATAGCCCGGATTTAAATTTTTTTAACTCTGTTTTTAAGATACTTTTTCTTTCGTTAAAAATTCCATCCATCTGTTGAAGAAAAGCCTCTTCATTAATCCTTCCTTCAGAAAGCGCCCAAGTATCATGCGGCATACCTTGCGTATAATAAGGGCCGATCTTTATTGCTAATTTCTTAGAATAATCCCGGGGATAGGATATCGGGAAAACAGGATTCTCAGGATCAAAATTTACCGGGCTGATATACAATTCAAAATCAGGAGAGACAGACTTTAGGTAAAATTTAATAATACCATTAATTTTTTTAAATGGTCCGGCGGTAAAATAAACTTTACGCCATTGGCTCCATTGATTAATATTTAAGGAAATATTCTGCCCCTGAAAGCTAACCAGAGCTTTTCCCTCCTTAGGAGACACAACGATTTTCATTGCAACCTTAAGTGAATCCGTTGAGTCATCAAGTGACGCCATAGGACCGAAAAGATCAGTGTTAACTATATTCCTGTCCACCTCTATAGGTATAATTCTCCCGCGGCTCTTGGCATCATGAGCGGATAAACCCTTAGAGGTATAAAATGCGAAGCTGCCTGTATGGCCTAAAATATCCGGAGTCCCCATGCCTGAAAGCATAACACCGGAAAGAGCCGTAGCCGGAAAGGTATCCGGACAAAAATAAAAATAATTTGGGATATTCTTCTTCGACAAAATATTCCACAACGTTTTACCTTTTCTATATAATCTAACTATAGGCCTACCATTTAGATTAGTCATTTCATCCAAAGTCAGATAAAGAGAATAATCCGACGGATGGCGCATAACAAAATCAAATACTCCATGATTCGCCGGATTTAACCCTGTGGCAAAACTGCTCCAAGCAACTACAGATTCCGAAGGATTAGTAGTAGCCAACGGAGAAAAATTACCTTTTTCTGCTAGAAATGCCAAATTAGGAAGAACTCCTTTGGCCATCAGATCCTTGGCAATTGAATAATCCAGGGCATCAACCCCTATTACAATAATCTTATTTTTATTCATCGGTTTACGCATCGCTAACCCCCCGCCAATTATAGATACCAATAATATTATAAAAATTAACCAAATAATGCGTTTAAAAAAACGAAAAAAATTCTTGAGAAACAAAAAAATACCCCCAAGAATAACTGCCAAAAACGCCCAGAGGTACGAAGTATTTTGCGCAAAAATATAACCCTGATTTATATCAACGTATTTTAATAGCATGGTTTAAGTTTTATAGGATAATCCCAATTGCAATAATTTTCTCCTGATCATCTAAGAGAACAAATCTCCCCAAACTATTGCCGCCCTTATATTTCTCGACTACCACCTTTTCATCTGTATTTAAAACCACTTGAGCTAAATCATTTTCTTTAGGTGAGCTTTTTTTAAGAAACAGATTTACAGTATCCCAAACATGCTCAATTTGCTTAATTCGAACTTCTACCTGTTGAACCGAACATCGAAACTTAAGCGGTTCATTTAAATCAATATCACGGATACAAACAATTTTACTCAAAATTGTTCTTGTAACCACTGGCACATGATTATCCGATAAAACCTGCCCCCGCTTTAAGCTATCCATATCCCCTAAAACTAATCCGATGGATTGCGGAGCCTTAGCGGAAGCGAGATTTCTATCAAAATACTTTATTGTTTTTACATAAGTTTTTTTCTTTGAAGGGAGGATACAAACCTTATCCCTTTTTTTTATTTTTCCGGAAATAATTATTCCGGCAGCAACTTTTTCCTCGGCGGCAGATAAAATATCTTGGATTAAAAACCGGAAATGCCCCTTACTTTCCGTAACTTCAATATTATTTAATACTATGCCTAATGGATTATCTTTATACCACAACATATCTTTTGATTTATGTGTCAAATTAGCGCCTTCTTTTGCCGAAACAGGTATACATTGGCTAAATTTTATATTCAAGTTCTTAAAAATTACCTGGATTTGTTTCTTAGTTTTTAAAAATACTTTTTGGCTAAAAGCAACCGAGTCCATTTTGTTTACAACTGCTATGATTTTAGAAACACCGAGGAATTTTAAAATAAAGGCATGCCTTTTAGTTTGATCCCTGACGGATTTACCTACATCGATAACTAAAATCGCGATATCAGCGCAAGAGGCTCCGGAAAGCATATTTTTTAATAACTCTTGGTGCCCCGGGACATCAATAAAAACCATGCTTTTATCTTTTGTTCCTTTACAAAAACATTGGGTCGTATCAATAGTTAATTGGTCCATCCGTTCTTCCTCAAAACTATCAAGCAAATAGGCAAATTCAAAATCACGTTTCAAATCTTTGCTAACCTGTGAAATGTCAGCGATAACCCCCTGATTAAGCGAGCCGCTTTCATAGAGATATCTCCCAATAAGAGTAGATTTCCCTGAGTCAACGTCTCCAGCTACAACTATTTTAATATAATTGTGCATAATAATTACATGTAACCTAATGAACGCAACTTCTGCATCATATACACTTTTTCTTTATCCTGAAGACGCCCGGACCGTTCCGCAATTTTTGTCTTAAGCAGCTCAGTAATAATTTCATCAATATTAGAAGCTGAGGAAGGAATCGATTGACAGCAGCATTGACATCCAATGCTGCGATAACGCCTTCCATCTTTTGAAAAATATAGACTTGCTATCGGCAACTTTTCCTTTTTAATGTATCTCCAGACATCAATTTCACGCCAACCGAGTAATGGATGAACCCTTAAATGGCTTGATCTCCCGGCATGAGCATCTGAGTATTCCTTCCATAATTCCAAAGATTGATTCTGATAATCCCACTTAAAATCCTGATTGCGCAAAGAAAAAACTCTTTCTTTTGCCCGGATCAAATGTTCATCCCGGCGTATAGCCAAAAGCAGTGCTTTTAAAGCATAACGCTTAACCACCTGTTGCAAGGCCTTTGTTTTAAGGGCGTGGCAACATTCAAAGCTACCCATTTTAGCCGACATTTTCTTCTTTAGAGCCAAATCATTTTTGGCAATAATTAAATTAAGATCATATTCTTTAGCAAAATGATCCCGAAATTCATATATCTCTTTAAACTTGAATGTCGTATCCAGGTGAATTACCGGAAACGGCACTTTCCCAAAAAAAGCCTTACGGATTAAATGCAGCAAGGTTGTGGAATCTTTACCAATACTCCACAATAAAGCAAGCCCCTGGCGGTACCGCCAATAAGCCTCCCTGATGATATAAATACTCTCTGACTCCAGTGCCTCTAAATATTGATTATCTTCATCCTTAACCATGTTCATGCCTAAAACATTAGCTCCTTCTTTTGAGTATAACATAGTTTAGCTATTTTTCGTTTAAAGTAATTCCCAAGCTTAAGAAAAAATATCTTTAGAAGCCTTGGCTGAAAAAATAAAACATAGCCCCAAACAAACAGGTCATAGAGCAAAATCGGAGCAAGGTGCAAAAAAAAGCCTAAGAAGTTTTCATTATTCTTTATAACCAGGTACCTGTTTTTAATCAACTCATAGTGCAGCTGATCATTTAGGTATCTACGCGCCATTGGCTTATCTATGCCGGAATCAGGACGAAATGACCCGCCGCGGACATGGTACGCTTTCGCAGTTGAAAGATAATAAGCAAACCAGCCTTTTTTATTAGCCCGCCAAGAAATGTCCAGATCCTCATAAAACATGCGTAAGTTAACATCAAGATAACCGTTTATTCCTTTAATTTCCTCCAACATTTTCTTACGGTAAATTACCACAGCCCCATTCACCCCAAAGATATAGCCGGATTTCTCAAATTGTCCAGAGTCTAGTCTGCCGTAACCTCTTTCCCTGGCTGTGCGCCAAGGAGTTAAAAATAAACCCGTGCTATCTAAAATCTTACCAGCGCCACGCAAAATCTTACCGCCAACTAAACCTATTTTTTCGTTTACCCAAAACCCCTTTACCGCCTCTTGAATAAAATCTTCATTTAAAATCACGTCATCGTTAAGACAAAAAATAAATTCACCCTGGCTTAAAAGTATACCCTTGTTTAAACTGGCAGAATAAAATAAATTTTCAGAATTTGGATAAACCTTAACCGAAGGATACGATTGGATAATCTCTCGGGCTAATTCCGGCCTAAGAGAATTATCGATAATAATAATTTCGCAAGCAAGCTGGGTTTGTTTTAGCAAAGAATCCAGGCACAACTTGAGATAATTTTTTGCACCGATTGTCACAATTACTACGCTGACTTGAACCATAGACTAAAATTGATAAAATTTAAAAAAGTTTAACTTAAAGGTTGTAGCTAAAATTAAAAATCTGGGTAAATCATAAATTAGATATAACGGAAACATTAGTATAATCACCAGCGGATTTTGATTTTTTATTATTAACAACTGTCGATTGCGAAAACTTAAAATTTGCCTACTTTTTCTATCCGTCGACGAACTATTTCCCTGATGATAACATCTTGCCTCTGGATAGTACATACAGCTCCAGCCCTTTTTCTGTGCTCGGCATGATAAATCCGCATCTTCAAAAAGGAAAAAAAATCTTTCATCAAAATAACCGTGGCTGTCTTTTATTTGTTCCAGCATCTTACGCCTATATAAAGCAGCAGCACAACAAGCACCAAAAATTGGCCCAGGCGCATCAAATCTTCCCGTAGCAGATAATCCTCGGCCAAGATCATAAAACCTAGTTAAAAAAGACCGGCGTATGCCGGCAGAATAGATCTTGTCTTTTTTTATATCTAATATCTTTGGCTGAAATGAGCCTATCCCAGGGCTTACTTCAGCAGAAGCTTTTAAAATTAATTGGAGAAAATTTTCTTCTAAAATTACATCGCAATCTAAAGTCAGGATCCATTCTCCAACTGCAAAGTTTAAGCCCTGATTACGGGCTCGGCTGGCTCCAAGATTGCTTCTATTTTCAATTATCTTAACTTGAGGATAACTCTTTCTAACCAAACTAGCCGTTCCATCCTCTGAAGCATTATCTACTAAAATAACCTCAAAACCTGCCTCATAATGCTTAAAGACAGAATCCAAACAGGATATTATAAACTTTGCGCTATTAAAAGTTACAATAATTATTGAAATTTTAACCATCAAGGGATTTTAGTATTAAGTTAAGCTCTTTTCCCAACACATTAAGCGAATAACGTATTTGGATCTCTTGGGCTGCCTTCTCGCCAATATTCCGCCTAAACTTGGCATCAAGAATTAAAGCTTTCATCGCCGATATAAACGCAGCTCGATCATAAGCCAAGATACCTGTCTGGCCGCTAGAAATAATATTTTTTGCTTCACCGATACCACTGCAAACTACCGGTTTACCCATAGCCATATATTCAAAAAGCTTCGTCGGGCTTTTAGCCTGATTAAAATAACTATTTTGAATTAAGGGAAGAAGCCCAATATCAATACCGGATAAGTGTTCAGGAATACTATCGGGATGAATCCAGGGAAAAAATTTAATTCGATCGGAAAACTTTGAACCGCTCATCTTACCCTTTAATTCTTCATAATATTTACCATCTCCGGCCAAATAAAGGAAAATGTTGTCGAATTCTTCAGCTAATGTTGAAAAGCAGGATAGAATAAAAATAAGATTATCACGCATTGGCGCATGATAAACAGTGCCAATCCAAGAAAAAACTAGTTTCGGTCCATCCGGCTTGGCCTGAGGACAAAAACTATTAGTATCCACTCCTGTAGGAAGATAATAAGTTTTTTTATTAAAACGGTTAAAATATTCTTTAAGGTAACTGCTGGCGGTAATACAAAGATTAGCATGTCTGGCTATTTTTCTAACAGCATATTCCATTTTTGAAGAAGGGAATAAGCCGAAATAATATTTAGGATTTTCACGGATATTCCAATCATCGCAATCAAATACCAGCCTGTTTTTATGCAATAAATTTACCAATAATGGAGCTAAAGAATGATAATTTAACCTCTGCAAAAAAAATATGCTCTGTTTGCTCTCCTGCGCAAGGCGCTTAAACGCTAAAAAATTATACCTTAATTTATCGGCTAAACTCATCTCTAATTCTTTTTCCCCGTACTTTGCCCCAAGATTATCGGCAAAAGATAATATCTCTGTTTCTACCCCGTATTTATTTAATTGGCGCGCAAAACCATAGCAACGCACTCTTGCTCCGGATAAATTATACCCTTCGCGGGTTATAAAGATCACTTTCATTCTACCCCGCTAATCTTATGGTATGCTTGTAATAAATTTTCAGCCGTATATGACCAATTGAATTTACGCTCTACTCTAATCCGGGCAAATAAGCCTAAGTCTAAACGTAATTTATTATTACTTAACAAATAAATAATCCCTTCGGCTAAGCCCGGATAGTCTCCCGGAGCCCGCAATATCGCAACCCCCCCTAACATCTTACGCACTTCGCCAACATTGTTGGCAACAATAGCTTTAGCACAAGCCATATATTCAACAATTTTTAGAGGACTCTTACAACGGGTGACTTCTGTGTCTTTAAACGGAGCTACGCAAACACTTGCGGCGCTGATATAAAAAGGAATCTCTTGATGGCTGACGGCTCCGGTGAATATAACCTTACCTGTCAAACCAAGCTCTAACGCCATCCGGCGCAATTTATTTTCTAAAAATCCTTCCCCGACAATCATAAACTTAACGTTAGATTGTTTACCTACCACGATCTCTGCCGCCCGAAGGAGTAGATCCACATACTGAGCACCATGTAATTGCCCAATATACAAAACAAGATATTCCTCTTTTAATATTTTATATTTTTCTCTGATTTTTTGCCCGTCTAAACCCGGACAAAATTTTTTTAAATCCGCACCAACCGGGGCATCAAAAATAAGCTCATCTTTTACGCCAAAGCTTACAGCTAATTCTTTTAAACGATTGCTGGCGCACGATACTGAATCAGCTAACAGCGGTAAAATCCGTTCAAGAAACTTAAAAGAAAACCCGATAAATCTTGAATGCAGGTCTCTCCCGCAAGATTCATACCAAATCTTCTCCTCCCAATCATCCCAATCATAATGCAGCGGTTTCCGATTAAAATAAGCGGCGATTACTGCAGGAAGCGCAGCATAATAATGGCATTTTTGAAAATGAATAATATCAGCCCATTTACCCAGAGAAATTACAGAACGAACGTTCCTTATGAAAGTCAGCGGAGCCGGAGTTCTATCAAGCGCAATACATTCAATCGAATCGATAACTACAAAAGAAGGCTTATTGCTTAATAGAACCGGAAAATAACAAAGCTTTACCGAATGTCCCTTTTTAACGAACTCCCGGGCAATACTTAATATCCTTATTGTCCAGGGTTCAGATTTATCAAATAAATCATGCGGATGAACTAATAGAATATTCATTCTTTTTTCCCACCCAAAATTAACCGGTTCCTTAAAAGCATTGTCAGCCAAAAATAAATTATATAAAAAAGAGTAGCCCCGGTAGTCAAGATAAGCAACAACCAAAGCTTGACTTCCCTAGTTTTTTTAAAAACCTTACCCTGAGAAGGAAGCTCTTGCAAACAAGATAAAGAATTCTTAAAAGACTTGATTTTATCTTCTTCACTTGACTCTTGCCCGAATGCCAAAGCCACTTCCTTACCTTCCTTTATATTTGTTTCCTGGACCTTAATTCCATGGGATACAGCCAGATCAAGAAGTACCTCAACCCTTTTCCTTCTTAAAACATAAGTATTGCCATCATTAGTCTCCCAAAGATAATGCCAATTATGTTCGGGCAGCTTTTTAAGATTAAACTTCGCAGGGTTTTCGTATATCTCCGTACCCGCAATCAAATGCAGCGTATTAATCGATTTAATTACATCGATATAACGGGAATTATCCTTAACAAAATTGATTGTCTGGCGAAATTCTTTTTCAGTTTCATTTGCAAATCCAACTAATAAAAATATTTCTGTTTTAAGCCCGGCGGCTTTAGCTAATCTTATATTTTCTGCGGCAGTCTGAGGTAAATAGGGTTTTTTCATCAGTTTAAGAACCTTCGCTGATCCGCTTTCAACTCCAATTTGAACCTTAGAACAACCCGCCAAATACATTTGACGAAACAATGATTTTCTCATCTGGCTGCGTGGAGCAATCTGCCCCGACCAATGTACCGACAAATTACTTTTAATAAGCAGCTGACAAATACCTTCGAGCTGGACAATATCCCCATTCAACAAATTATCACAAACAGTAAAAGTATCTATGCTGTAATTATTTTTCAAGAAACTAAGTTCATTGAAAATAGACTCCGGGCTACGCGCACGATATCCGGCAACTAAACGATGATTTTTACAAAAACTACAACGCCCTAAACAACCGCGGCTCCATTCGACCAGAATATTACCTTTAGCGGTATATTGATTCAGATTGAAACTGCGGTAGTCTGGAAAAGGAATTATATCAATGGGCTTGATCGGCTCACGATTAATGCTTTTCCAGGAACCATCAATTTTCTGCGCTATCCCGGCTAAATCCTTATTGCTAAAATCCCCCTGTTCTTTCCGAATAATCTCATAAAGCGTTTCTTCCCCCTCGCCAACTACAAAGTAATCAATACCATCAGGAATATTATCAGTAAAATAATCCCGCTGCTCCTGTGTAGAGCAAGCTGGTCCTCCCAGAATAATTTTTTTATCTAAAGCAAGTTTTTTTACTCTCTTGATTACCTCAATAGTAATACGTTCTTTAGGATCGACGACAGAAAAACCGATTAATTTGGCCGGACAAGACACAATTTTCTCTACCGCGTAATTAATCTGATTCTCAAACAATTTAGAGATAAAACCAAAAGTGACATCATTGCTCCAGTAATTCTTATTTTCAACATGCCAAAGCATTTTATAACAATCTGCGGCTGAATTATAAAAGTAAACATTAAAATCATATACTTCTAACTTAAGTCCTTTGCCTCTAACATAGGCATCCAGGTATCCCAACCCAATTGGGGGATTTTCAACTCCCCAGGGAGGCAAGGTAACTAAGAGTGCATCTAATTTATAATTCGAAACCAACACAGGGGCATACTCTTTTTTTGATTCCGTTTTCTCGAATTGATTATCTTCTGTAAAATATTTAATGTTGGAATCCTTTAAAATCTCCCTAACTTTGTTTACCCTCTCAAGCCTGATTCCATAATTATTTTCTTCATCTATCCACCACCTAAAATCCGGATTTTCTATGGGAAGCTTTATGCCATAATCCTTATAATTCTTATAAATCGGAGAACCGGCCATGAGATAGAAGGGATTAACGGATTTCACTAAATCTATATACCTTGCATTCCTTCTTAAGAAATCCAGGGTTTCATTAAATTCTATACCCGTCTCACCCGGATAACCGACGATAAGATAAATCACTGTTTTAATTCCTGATCCATGGGTCAACTTAATTATTTCTTCTGCCTGAGAACTAGTAAACAGCTTATACATTGCCCCAAGCACCTTGTCTGACCCGCTTTCTACCCCAAACTCCAATCTAATAAATCCTGCTCTTTTCATTTTAGCTATAATTAAACCATCCAGCCCCAAAGGCAAGGCTAATGCAGAAAACTTAAGGTCTAAATTAGCAGAGATTATTAAATCCAATATCCGGACTAAATGTTTTAAGTCGCAATCAACCGCGCTATCGACCAACGAGAGATGATTAATATTATAATTTTTCTTATAGTAAGAAATTGCTTTAATAATATACTGGGGGCTTTTTTTTCTAATTTTCCCCGAGATAACTTTAAAAGCACAAAAACCGCAGCTAGAAATACAACCCCTTGACCATTCCATGGCTAACCCGTCACTTTTACTCAAATAATCTTGGAGATTAAACTCGCTAAATGTGGGAAAAGGAAAATCATCTAAGTTTTCTCTTAAATAAGTAGATAAATAAACATGTTTTTCTTCTCTTAGAACTAGAACTCCCCCCAAAGAGTCAATATTTTTGTTAAACTTATGCGCCTCGATAAGCTTACCAAGCACCTCCTCCCCTTCTCCGATAACAAAAAAATCTATTAATTCCGGGGATAAACTTTTCTCAAAAAAAGTTCTCTGCTCAGCTATGGATATAGATGTGCCTCCTAAAATTACTTTTAAATTTTTGTTTTTGTTCTTTATCCTTTTTATGATTTCAGTAGTAATTCTATCTTGAGAATTGGAAAGTATTGAAAAACCTATTAAATCGACTCCCCAAGAAACGATTTTATCAACACAATGTTCCAGCTCATTATCAAATAGAGCAGACAGTTTATCAAAAGCCTCTTTATCGCGCCAGGATAAAGCCGAACCCATCTCCCATAGATACCGGTATTCTTGGCCTATTTTATTATAGAGATAAATATTGAAATCAAAGATCTCGGTTTTAAAGCCCTTCTCTCTTAAATAAGTTGAAAGCGAGGCAATCCCTAAAGGAGGAGCGTCTATACCCCAGGGAGGGCAAATAACTAAAAGCATGTCCGGTTTATCTATTTTGTTTAACTTTACTAATTCTTTCGTTTCATCTTTTTCGCTATCCGCTTCATCATATAAGTTAACCACTTCAACAGCTAAATTTAATTTTAATGCTATAGCCAAAATTTCTTTTGCCCGTTTTTTCCTTAGCGCATAATTATTGCCATCAAGAGTATGCCAATTAAAATAATTATCTTCCCCCGGGTAAATAATCCCATATTCTTCCGGGTTTGAATGCAAAGCTGAACCTAAATTAACAAGGCAGGGAGCTAAACTAGAGATACCGTCAATATAAGGAGAACATTGTTTTATGCACTCAGTGCTCTCACGGAATTCTTCTTCACCTTCACCGGGGAAACCCACTACAATATTTATAAAAACACGTATTCCGGCTATTGCCGTATTCTTCAAAACGCTTTTAATATCCTTATAAGTATACGGTTTATTCATTAAGCGCAAAACTTTATCCGAGAAACTTTCAGCTCCATAGGTAAGACAGGCGCATCCGGCTTTTTTCATCTTACGCAACAAACCCAAACTCATATTATTCCGTATTGCTGCCTGCCCCGACCAATTAACATTAATTTTTTTATTTATTATAAAATCACATAATTTTTCTAATTCCGGCAAATTACCGTTAAGAATAAGATCAAGAAATTCAAAATTATTGATCTTATTCTCAGCGATGCGTAATTTTATTTCCTCAAAAACACTTTCGGCGGATCGGCATCTATATTTAGCAGTAACAAAGGTATCATTACAAAATGAACATTTCCTGATACAACCCCGGCTTAATAAAACCGGCAACCTCTGATCAGCATACTGGTCTAAATTTGCCCAACTAAAGTCAGGAAAGGGAAGAGTGTTTAAATCCTGCGTCAAAAGTTCCCCGGTAAAACATAAATATTTATCCTGGAACAAAATTGTTCCGGGAATCTGATCTAGTTCTTCCTTATTTTTAAACCTACGCATAATCTCTAACAACGGAGCTTCTCCTTCGCCGATTACAAAAATATTAACCAGGCCGGGATAAAGCCCCCGATACCACTGTTCATACGGCCTTAAATGGTTATCTTCCAAATATTTAAGGTCGAATTTAAACCATTTTGAATGCGGCCCTCCAAAAACTATTATTTTACCCTGATCTTTATTTTTTATCCTTTTGGCTAGTTCAATAGAAAAAAGTGAATTCCCGGCATTAACCGAAAAACCAATAATTTTTACATTCTGACTTAAAATTTTATCTACATAGCCATTAATCTCTTTATCAAAAATTGAAAGTATTTTGCTCTCAAACAGGTGCCGATCACTCCACAATCTGAAATTCTGCATTTTCCATAAATTTTTATATTCATCACTAGCCTTATTAAACAAATCAATGTTAATATCCAAAACCCCGGACCGGTACCCTGCTTGTTTTAAACACGCGTGCAAATATGAAACTCCTATCGGCGGCATGTTCAAACCCCACATCGGACAAATCACCAGAAAAATATCTAATTCCTTGCTTTTTTTAATAATTGCGGGCTTTTCTTCGGTGTTGTTAGAAGGTTGCGCTACTGCCGCTTCACACTTTTTACAAATAAAACCTGACTCTGAATATTTTTGGCCATCTCGCTCTTCTCTTACTTGGGTATATTTTTGAGAATTCCAAATCTCATAAATACTTTGATTATTTAAATTGCCCAAAATTACTTCTCTTTGCCAATCCATACAGCAAAGAATTACATCTCCGTTTTCAACAATATGGATCATTTCATTGGCCCAGATAGAAGAACATCCTGCTATTTGGTCATGCCTAATCAGCGGCAAGCTATCAACATTCCCAGCCCTACTGACTGGGCCGTCAAAATGGCTGATCCGCTCAATCCCCTCATCCTGCCAGAATTTTATCGCTTCTTTTTCCTCTTCAAGGCTTAAATATTTATGACGTAAGAAGGTAATCATAACAAAATCCTTGATATTGCGCCGGCTCTTCGCCTTTCCAATAAAGTCCAGAACACGCTGGAAAGTTAACTTATAATCCACCCCCATGGACTTTTGAATCGTTTCTTCCCTAACCCCATGCAGGCTAAAGCCGATCCAATCTAATTTTGAATCAATCAACCTTTCCGCTACATCACTAGTTAAAAGGCTGCCATTAGTTAAAAGATGAACACAAGCCCACGGAACCTTATCCTTAGCATAATTTATTCTTTCAACAATGTGTGAATCAGTTAGCGGCTCATTATTCAGGTATAAAATGATACGCTCTATTTGCCGGTATGCGCCGCACTCATTAATGATCTTCTCAAACAACGCCTGATCCATTACCTTAGGCGAAAATAAATGCCCCACCTGATCATTAGGGCAAAAAATGCAATGGGCATTGCAGAATGAAGTTGTTTGAATAGATAAATATTTTGGATAAATACCGAAGTTATTTGTCATCGCCTAGACCATTAAAAGAAACTTAAACTATAAACCTATTGTAAATATCCCAACGACTTCAATTTTTTCTGGGTTATTTCATCAAGCGGTTTAGCCAAAGATTTTATGCTTGGCTTCAAACGATACATCCATATTTCTAATTTTTCCTTCAGGAATTTAAGTTTTTCTTTTGCTTCCGGCAACTCTGCTAGGTTATGCAATTCCTGAGGGTCAAATTTTAAGTTATAAAGTTCATATCTATCTCCGCGCCCTGAACTTTCATAAATTAATTTCCAGCCGCCAGAGATAACAGCTTTATCTTGAAAATTCATCTTAACCCCTTCGACTGTTTTGGTAATTCCTACTTCCGAAAATGCAAAATTATTTTTCTTATTTGCGGTAAAAGGATAAAAGCTTTTACCTTCAACTTTAATATTTAATTTTATCCCAAGCATCTTGGCTACTGAGGGCAAAACATCAACTAATTGCACTGGATATTGAATGACCTTACCCCGGGGAACAATTGCCCCGCTAATAATTAAAGGAACCCTTATTTCTTGATTATATAGACAATCTCCGTGCTGAAAATACACCCCTCTCTCACCCAAACTCTCACCGTGATCGGAAGAGATAATAACAATGGTATTCCTATTTAGCTTTTCATTTTTTAACTCAGCCAATAATTCACCGATTAAGCTGTCAGCAAAAGCAATTTCGCCGTCATATTGAGAAATATAATAATTAACATCTGCTATATTGCTAACTGCTACCCATGGTGGAATAACGCCAATTAAGCTTTTAGATTCTTTATCCTTTCCAATCGGAAGGTTATGCGCAGGCTGCTTAGAGATAAACTTCTGGTCAAATGGAGGTAGAGGATGGTAAGGAGCGTGAGGATAATCAAAAAGATGCATCCAGACAAAAAAATTATTATTTTTGTTTTTTTGAATCCACCCTACAGCCTGTTTAAATAACTCTTTAGCATCAATAGCATCAAAAAAATGATCAAAACCCTTTTCCATTCCCGGAACGTTTTTATAAATCCGATCGCCACCGCTGGAACAAGCTGTAACATATTGCTTATTTTTTAATAATTCTGCAATTGTAGTTAATCTTTTATCTAAGACAACTCCCCAATCTTCAACCCTGTGCGTAGAAGGATACATGGCTGTCAATAGAGAAGACAAAGAACCTCCAGTCCAGGTAGCCTGGCTAATGGCGCTACTGAACATAACCCCTTCTTCTGCGAGTTTATCAATATTAGGCGAAGTATTGCGCGAATACCCATAACAGCCCAAATGATCAGCCCTTAAGGCATCGAGCGTAATAAGAATAACGTTTATTCTTTTCGGCCGGGCACTTAAGTAGTTAACCACTGCACAACTAAGGACAATAAAAAACAAAAATACAATAATAGCTTGTTTTCCTTTTAAAAATTTCAATCTTTCCTCAATTTTGGCATACAAAAATTTTTGAACTTGTTAGATCGGACTGCTATCCTAAAAACTCAATCTTCAAAAATAGCTCAAAAATCTGGCCTATTCTCAGTTGAACCAAATTTTTATTGCCGAACCTATTCCACTATCGACATGAATTAATGTTAATTTAATACAACAAAGCCTCTCCCCAAATCACAAATTGAGAATTAACCCCGTCACTATTAACCCTTAAAACGAGTTTATGCACTTCTTTTACATTAACCTTTATTTCTTTATTTTCTTTGCTACCCATAGGTTTGCTCTCAAAAAGAACCTTACCATCACCTAGTATAGTAAAAATTAACTTGCCTTTGAATTCTTGATATGCTGAAGAGTGCCCAATGGTAACCTGAAGCTCGGAATATTTACCATCAATTGTGTAAACAAGCTCAGAATTAGTATTAACACAAAGCCCTTTATCAAACTTTACCCCCGGCACCTGAAGAGGATTTCCTTCTGCATCCTTATTTGTAATACAAGGAGAGGAATCTGAGGTTGGCTTTAGATCACTTAGATAAACAGGAGCCTTTTTTGCTACGCTTTCCTCAGCAGCAACACTGTAAGATCCGGTAGTAACAGCTAATAAAAATGTGAAAAAAATTAACATCATTAAACTTAAAATTCTGGTGTTTTTTTTCATTTCTCCCTCCTTGCGTTAATTCTATGTTCTTAATTTAATTATCCCAATTGCCCGTTACTTCTTTTCTCACCTCCTTCTTAAAATAAATTAACCAAAAAAACATATTAGGCGGTTAAACGCCGGTGAATCTCTTTATTATGCATCAGGTTATCACACATCTTAAGACAACCTATCTCGGTAAAATATGGATCATTCTTCGGCAGGTATCTAGCTTTACTTCTGAATTCACAATACTGTTGGCTAAACCAGATATCCTTAAAATCCTGGGTGTTTATGTTACCCATTAATTTATTAACACCACGGCAGCAGGGGGCTATACCGCCATCAGCGAGTACCCTAGTAAAAGACCAACCGGCATAACATGGCATTTTACTAATCATCTCATAATCATAATTCCCAACTGAGGAAGACTCTTCTTTAAGGCGCAAAACAAACCCGTCAAAAAATTCTAACCTGATCTTAGGCTTTTGATCTAAGGCTGTCCAAAAAGTTTTTATAGCTTCTGCCTGGCGGAAAACAATCTCCCGCTGCTCTTTATTCAAGAGCAGGGACCCTGTGCCATCCAATGTATCTAAAAGAGTATAGTATATCCCGTCGGCATTCATTTCAAGCGCAAACTTAAACATTTCTTCTACTTCTAAATAATTTAAATTACAAATAACATTAGACAGGGTAACTAAAGGCTTATTCTTTCTCTCTTTGAAAAGGATCATAAGGTTTTCTTTAATTTTTTCAAAATCCCTAGGCGAACAACCCCAATGGGTTTTTTGATAAGTATCCTGTTTGCAGGCCCACAGGCTTACAGCCAATTCATCAACCCCTAATTGTATTAGCCTTTTTATCTTCTCTTTATCTAATAACAAAAGGTTTGTTGTAATGCAACAGATCAGTCCCTTGGATTTCGCATAAGCGAGCAATTCCATAATATTAGGATGCATGAAAGGCTCACCCCCGCCTGTAAAACGGATTCTTTTAGTGCCAAGTTCTGCCAATCTAGCGATAAGCTGCTTTACATTTTGGTATCCCAGCTCTTGGGCAAGGAGTTCTTTAGCTGGTTTCTGTTTTAATAACGGTGAATATAGCCAACAACCGGCACATTTCAAATTACAGCGATTAGTTAAATCAATTACTACCTGCTCAGGCCCGATAAAAGCTTCCCTGCCATTATGTATGCCGGCTATCAGGGGATCCGGTGATTTAGCTCTAGAGCTATAACCTAATCTTGGTTTCTTCTTTATCTTTGCTAGGGCTTTTAAAAATAACCTCTCTAATAAAGTTAAAGACATTATACGATTATGCATATGGATATTTCTTCCAATATCATCACAACTCTTATAGCATCCTGCTTCTTTTATCTGCGGATTGTTGCCGATAGACTGAAAAAATTGATCACTTTTTTTCTGAACCAGGGTTTTTTTACGAAAATATTGCTGTTTTTCTCCATTCCATATCTGATTAAAACTGGTACGATAAAGATTGCCCGTGGGAATACGATGCGCCTTAAGACAAGCATTCACATCGCCATTAGGCATAATTCTAGCAAAGGACCAGCCGATATAGCAAGGAATCTTGTCAATAATATTACGATCATAAGTAGCTTCTTGTAAATCAGTAGATGAAGATATGCGCCTTAAAAAAGAATCAAACCGAAACAATAAAACCGAACCTAACCGGCCATTTTTATCTAAACAACTGGCTAGCTGCCGGCTATCCTTTTGTAATTGTTCTATCTGAGGCTGATTAAGCAAAAGCTTATCTGTCTTACCGGGTATTGTATCAATTAAGGTAAACTCCACCGACTCTGAACCCGTCTCTTCTGCTAAACGAACCATATCTTTTATTTCCTGATAGTTAAGATTAAAAATTACATTATATAGCTTTATATAAGGAGTACTTAATTTGGTTTTATTTAAATATTTAAGATTCTCCACTATTTGCTTAAAAGTTTCCTCATTTTTATTAGGATGCGTAATAACATAGGTTTTGGCATTCGCTGCCCAAGTACTAACCGTCAAATGGTCTACCCCTAAAGCAATAAGTTTCTTTATCTTTTCTTTATCTAGAAGAGTAAAATTAGTATTAACATAACAAACAAACTTTTTTTTCTTAGCATATTCCAGAATTTCCATAATCTGCGGATGAATAAAAGGTTCCCCTCCGCCGGAAAAATAAATTTCTTTTGTCCCCATTTTGGCTAAATGATCTAAAAGCTCAATTAACAAGCCAAAAGGCAAAGTTTCAGCTTTAACCTCAGGGCTTATTGTTTTCTCATCCAATAAAGGAGAATTGCACCAACAGCCAATACAGTTATTATTACAATTATAAGTCAGGTCAATCTGGACATGAGTTGGCCCACAAAAAGCATACTGCCCTTGATATACCCCTAAAACATCTAGATAATTATGCAAAAATCTCCCAGATCTAATATGGTTAAACAATCTCGATGCTGTGCGCATCAAACCGGATTCTTCAATCTCATCTTTTAACAGTCTTAACGGCGAGGATTTAGGAAAGATCTCTTCTTTTCTACAAACCATTTCCTTCCTATTAGCGCCATTACTATCCCGATAAAAAGCAAATCCCTGGATATGGGGAATAAGTTTTTTAGTAAATATTTTTAAAGTATGCTTACCGGCATTTATATCAAGGCATTTTTCTCTAAACCATTTTTTATTTCTTTTCCCCCAACCCCCGGTGATAGAACTTAAAGCATCATTGACTATCAACTGCCCATCAAAATAAAGCTCTACCGGGCGCGCCTGGCCGGAAGCATATATTGACCACAACTGGTACTGGCCGGATTCTTTAAAAATTATGTCATACTCTGACCAGCCAAAACCATTGCCGCCGTCAATAATAACCCCTTTCCCAAAACCATGGTTATGGGAATTTAAATTACCACGGTTAAATTTTGCTGCCGCGACAATAATCGGTTTTTCAACTTTAGGGGCTTTGAGTTTCAGAATCAATCTTAACCTTTGAGCCAAAGAAATATTTGATTTATTTTTCCCCAAATTTTCTTCGTATTTTATAACCTGCTGATGAATTTGCAGATTGATCCCTACATTATCACAAGACTTACAACAGTCTATCCGCTTAAAGTACGGATTATTCTTAGAGAACAACTTAGCTTTATTTCTAAACTTACGATAGGCTGAAGAATTCCAAATGCCGACAAAACTATGTTTATTAATATTACCCAAAGGCTTATTAACGCTCTTACAGCAAGGAATCACCTCGCCGGTAGACAAAATCCGGCTATAAGTCCAACCAACATAACACGGGATCTTATTGATAAACTCATTCTCATAATTATTATCATATAGATTTACGGAATCAAGGCGCCGCATAAAAGAACCGTAGCCAAAAATCTTTAAAAATTTCACCGGCAGCTGCCTCTTCTCATTAAACTGGCAGTCCTGGCATTTATGCTCAGCGCAATTATCTAAAACAAAGGGAAAATAAAAAATATTATTCTCCTCATCACAAATAAAATTATTATAGGCCGAACCCGAAACAACTCCTTTGGGGCAAACTATACTCTCAGGTAGTTTGATTTTAGAATCCTGATTTTGTGTTATGCTGCTGCCTTTAAGAATAGAAAATCCTGACGGCAACATCAAAAACCGCCCGGAAAACTCCTTTAACTCCGGAGATTCATTACAAGTTAAATTATACTTGAGCAGCTCCTGCTGGTAATAAAGCCCCTTATGTTTACCCAAAAGATCAAACTGGCTTTTAATATCCCTGATATTGGAATTTGATAAAGCCAAAAAAGAAGTAGCATTCTCAACCAGGTCCATTACCTGAAATTCGACACTTCCGGCTTTAACGGATAAAGCAAAGTCAACCATTTCGCAAATCTCATTATAATTTTGATTGCAGATTACATTATATATTTTTATAAATGGGAAAAGCTTGTTTTTTTCTTCCTTAATTCGCGCCAAACCCCTAAGGTTGTTGCCAAGTTTAATAAAATCATCTTTGGTTTTACTAGGGTGAGTTTTAATGTAGCCGCTTTCGGTACCGGCCCAAACGCTTGCCGTGATCAAATCCACCCCCAAATCCACTATTCTGTTTGCTTTTACCTCATCCAAAAGCGTAAAATTAGTAATGATGTTAAGCTTAAAACCTTTACTTTTTATCAGTTCAATTATATCTAAGATGTTCGGGTGCATAAATGGATCGCCGGCACCGGAAAGGAATATTTCTTGAGTTTGGAGAAGAGATAAAACTTCAATCAAATCACGTACTTTATTAAATGGTAAAACAACATTTTTATCACGTGGAGGATTTTTGATATACGGAGAATGCACCCAGCATCCGATACAATCATTATTACAATTACCGGTCAAATCAATCTGAACGATCTTGGGCCCCTTAAAAGCTTGCCGCCCATTTTCTATCCCTTTAAGGATTACTTTATCCAACTCAACCATTTAGATACTGCTTTCTTTTAAACCAAACAAATTTCAAATAATCAAAGGTCTTGCCAATTACAAAAAATAAACCGCGTTCGTTTAAATATTTTGTAAACCTTATGAAATCTCCGAGTAAGCCCCGTTTTTTCCGCTTAGCATCATACCAAATATGATAAGCCCTGCGTTTTGCATCTTCTAAATCTTTAACACTTAAATTCTCCGGTTTAAAAACACAACTAGAATGCCCGTCATACCTAGACCAATCCTTAGTTAAGATCCTGCCCTGCTTATCCAACTCTGCAAATAACCTTGTGCCGGGGAAAGGAGTAAGAATAGAAAATTGAACTGAATCCGGATCGAGATTAATACCGCGGTCAATTGTCCTTCTAATGGTTTTTTGAGTTTCCCCGGAAAAACCAAAAGTAAAAGTAAGATGCACCTTTATTCCCAATTTCTTCGTTAACCGGATCATCTTTTCAGCCTTATTTATATCCAGCCCTTTTTGACAGCTAGAAATTAATTCAGGCTCAAACGATTCCACCCCATATTTTACTGCCGCTAGCCCGGATTTTTTCATTTCCAAAAGCATATCTTCATCCATAGCGTCCGCACGGGCCATAATCGCCCAAGGGATATTATTTAAACCTCTTTCTTGAATTGTACGGCAGAGTTTAAACATCCGATCCTTACCAAGGTTAAAGGTATCATCATCAAAATAAATTGACTTAAACTTCATTTTCTTAACCAGATACTCCATCTCATCCACAACATCTTCAACATCCCTGACCCGGTAAGAACCGCCCTGATACATTACCTGCGGCCACAAACAAAAACTGCAGTTAAATGGGCAGCCTCTTGAAGCAAGCATTTGAGCAGAAGGATAGGGGATATCACCGGGTAGATCCCAATATTTATCCATCGGCAAGCTTTCACGATGCGGCCAAGGCAAAGAATTTATGTCAGAAAGCTTACGCTCGGAAGTACTTAAAAATTCCTTGCCATTGTTATAAAGGACCCCCGGAACTTGCGAAAAGTCCGATTGGTTTTCTAAAGACTTAACCAAATCAAGCAGAGTAAACTCATATTCGCCTTTTAAGACAAAATCGACAAACATATACTGATTCATAAAAGAAGCCTGGTAAATCAGGCTATTCGGACCGCACAAAATAATTTTTATTCCGGCCTCGGAAATTTTACTCAAAATCTCCATATCCTGCTTAAAGGAAGGAACCGAAGTCTCCGCAACTAAATAATCTACATTTTTACTCAAAAGCAGGCCCATAAATTCTTCTTCCGTAGACTGCTCAGCAATAGCATCAATCATCTGAGTATCCACTTTATTTTTTTGTAACAAAGAGGTGGCTTGCGCAAGAAAAAAAGGAAACGGTATATATTTACCTTCACTACGATCCTTAGTATGCGGCCAACGCGAACCAGCACGTACACCCCATACCCCATTAACATGCCAAGGAAGATTAACTAATAAAATTTTTAAATGCTTGTTAATACGCAGTATACTCTTTTTCCTAAACAGCGCATCCAAGGCCTCCTGGCGCAGCAGTTCAATTTTAGAATCTAAAATTGAGGCTTGTTCAAATATTTGCATAGCAGTCTTAAAACCCTGGACAGTTCCCGCAGAAAAATTACTCTTATCATCCGGACAAACAATACTAAATCCGATTACCCGCATATTCTCTTTAACAGAACTATTCTGGATTAAGACCCGGCTAGCCTCATCAGTTACCTCAAATGAAAGAACGGGTAAATCCGCTCCTTCTCTGGGAAAACGCACTCCGGCCAACAAAGAAAAGGGCTGATTAACTTTAAATTCACGCCATTCTTTTTCAAAACGGCAAAAATTTCCCTGCTGATAGCCACAAAACCAAGAGGTATACCCTGGACTTAATAAAAGTACAACCCGAAATTCATTAATGTACATCCACTCGGTATTTTGTGACTCTATCTCCCAAATAAGACCAGCTTGATCGTCAATTTTGATATTCCAAAGCTGAATAAGCGGAATATCATCAAAAATAATCTGAAGCTTAAACGAATTTTTATGCTTTTCTATTAATTGCCACTTAGCTTTTGAAGAATCTGTCCAAAGGCCTAGGGTATTAACAGCAAAATTTAAACCGGTCCCTACGGTAACCTGTTTATTAAGCCAAAATACTTGCAATCCGGAGCTAATCACAACAACACGCAAAGGCCCGGATTCAATGAAATTTTCCTGCTGCATATCTTTAGGTTTGTGCATTATAAATACAAGATACTTTACAGCCCGCCAGAAAGCATAGAATAATCCACCACAGGAAAGATGCTGCCTGAATTTCTGGCAAATATTATTTAGCTTCAATTTTTATTACCCCTGAGAAGTATGAATATTTTTTAGGAAAAAGAACCTGGCTATTGCATCTCTGGTATTGGAGAATTCGGCTGCGATAGAGATAATCGCTATTTTCCAGAAGCCCCTTGGACATCTGAGCAGGCATTATATTGGTAAAAATAAGTTTGGGCAGCAACTTGCCGCCGGCTGCCAATCCATTATTTTTAACTACTCCATACCAATATCTAAAAGGCAAAATGTCATAATCTTCCGTGAACTCCTCTAAAAAATCACCTTTAACCAGATCTTCAACAAACCATTTCTTATATTTTTCATTAAGCATAATACTTGCTTGCTCTATTTCAATTTTTACCCGGTCATAGATTTCCATATCGATATCCCAACGGACTTGATTCTCGGAAATAACCTCAAATCTCCAGGTTTGAGCAATAGGAATATACGGCCAGCGGCCCTCAATAACCATATGTTTTTTATCTTTTTTAATATACTTCCATGCCGCCTGGGCAGAATCATACCAAATATTCTGTGACCGTAATGCCGTATAAACACCTAACCCATTACTTAATATTTTACCATTCCAGGAAATATTCCCTTGGCCCCGATCAAAACTAAAACTTAAATTCTGATTAGATATTAAAGCGCGCGATTTAGCGCGGCTCTTATCCTCCAACTCTTCTGGTGAATTAAAAATAATTCTACCTTCAAAAAAATCATATTTTCCCTCAGGTAATGACCTGTCTACCCAAGAAATAATGGGACAAAAACTAAGGCAAGAGAACTCTTGGCTTCCTTGCTGCTGCCTAAAAATTCCTACCACGTACTGCTCATTCTCCCCGGTAACCTCAAAAATTAATCTTGGTAGTTTTTCCTGACTGGAAGAAGCAGCTATACGAGAAACCCTGACATCCTTTAATCTCACCGGAGACATGTTATTTACGTATTGTGCATCCGGAAATAAACCTTTTTCTAAAGACGTCTCCCAGGCATTATATTGACTTGAAAGCTCAAGCCGCACAAAACGGTTTACAATAGAGATCTTTGTCTTAAGTTCAATGGCTATCTTAATTGTCAAAATATTATCTTGTTCAAATGTCAGCCTCCAAAACTGTTTAAGCACGGTAAAATCCAATACTAACAAAAGTTCATTTTTGTTCATTTTATCAATTGACCAACAGGGTTGAGGCAGATCTTGAACCGTACGCCAACAGGGTTGAGACAGATCTGGTAAAAAAAAGATACTGTTAATCCCCCCTAAAGCAGTGATCTCCTCATCTTTAAAATAAATTCTTAAGCAACGGTTTTGTGTATCAACAAATAAACGGCAATCGCCGCGCAGAATAGTACACTGATCTAAGTAGCGATCCCTATCTTCTTTTTGCTTACGCTCAAGCTCTTCCCTGGCTAATTTTTCCTGCAAAGCTTTTCTAGCCTGCTCTTCTTTTTGCTTACGCTCAAGCTCTTCCCTGGCTAATTTTTCCTGCAAAGCTTTT
>Ga0172381_10001098_pt1 | contig 33059 bp, 29 predicted proteins | sample Leawel6488metaG_FD_119754 | JGI IMG/M metagenome (GOLD analysis project Ga0172381, IMG submission 119754) | Leachate microbial communities from a municipal landfill in Southern Ontario, Canada - Leachate well 64-88 metaG | ecosystem: Engineered > Solid waste > Landfill > Unclassified | place... | reverse complement strand
GATGAACCACACGCCGAGGAAACGCCTCGGCTGGCGCACCCCGTGCAGCGTGTACGGCAGGTGTTGCACTTCAACTTGAAATTCAAGGGCGCTCAAAATGGCCGTTGGGGGTCGGTTTTGTCTCTAAAAATCAATTATTAAGGACAATTTTGCGGTTCATGGGCGTGCTCCTGCTTTTCGTTAGAGGCGGGAAGAACCTGTATTTCGCTTTAGAGCCTGTTCAATACCTAGTTTGCGGGAAGAAACGCCCGGTTTTAGACCAGAAGGCCGCCAGCGCCGTTCGTCGCGAAAATCTGGCTGATTTGCGGCCGTTAGATTTTGAACAGGCTCTTAGTTCGCAACAAAAAACAAAGCCCCCAAGTCGGGGGCATAAGGAAAGAGCAAACAGAGGCGTTTTTTGTCCGGCTGGCGTCAGAGGGCGAGCGTGGCATCGGTCACGAGGATGACCTGATATTCGCCTTGGGCATGCAGGGTGAGGCCGGTGCCGAGGTGCCCCAACATCGTCCGCAGGGCCGTGCCGTGGCCGACGACGATGACGGATAGTGGGTGAGAGCACGTTGGCCAGCCGTGCTCGACGAGGGTATCACGGAACGCGGCGATTTGGCGTTCGATGACCTCGTCGCGGGACTCGCCGCCGATGTCGCGGAAGTCGTAGTCCGGCGCGAAAGTGCGGTGATGCGGCTCCGGGAAGGCGGCGGCGGCGTCCTTCTTAAGCATTCCGCCGATAGTGCCGACGTCCACCTCGCGCAGACGCTTGTCCGCCTGAACCGGCAGATCGCCGAGAGACGGCGAGATTATCGCCGCGACTTGGGCCGTCCGGACGAGATCGGACGAGATGATGGCGACGGGGCGCGGGCACATGAATTTCAGCTGCGCTGTCAGGATCCGTGCCTGCTCCAACCCCGTATCATTCAGCACGGCGTGCTCCCGTGCGCCGGAAATACGTCCCTCTAGGTTATGCTGGGTCTGCGTGTGACGGCAAAGGACGAGACGCACGTGTCTCATGGCCTACCTCCTTGTTTAAGTTGAAAAGGGCGGCTCATGGAGGGATGTTAGCGCTTGGATATCCCCCGTCAAGCTGGACGATCATACTCAAAGCCCCCTCCGTTGGGAGGGGGCTTTGTCTTGTTCGGTTGTGGAAGCAATAGTTTGCCGCGTCCCCCGGGTCGTGGCCCGGGGCTTCGCCGCCTTCGGCGACTCGGCTGCGCCCCGCTCCTCGCAATGACTATTTCTTCGTCGCCTCGACCACGGCCTTGAAGGTGGCCGGGTAGTCCTTGGCGAGCTGGGAGAGGATCTTGCGGTCGAGCTTGATGTCAGCCTTATTGAGGGCGTCCACGAGACGGGAGTAGGAGATACCCAGCTCGCGGGCGGCGGCGCCGATGCGGACCTGCCAGAGCGAGCGCATGTTGCGCTTCTTCAGCTTGCGGCCAATGTAGGCGTTCTTGCCGGCCTTGACGGCGGCGGTCTTGGCGAGTTTGATCTTACTCTTGCGGCCCCACATCATGCCCTTGGTCTTGCCGAGCAGGGTCTTGCGGCGCTTGAGATGGCTTTTTCCTCGCTTGACGCGTGGCATAGGCTTTCAGGTTCAGTCGGTGAAGCTTAGGCGGCCAGACGCTTGATGGTCTTGGCGTAGCACTCGGACATGCGGCGGTCGCGGCGCTTGCGGCGCGTGACCTTGCCGCTGTCGCGGGAGTTAAAGTGGTCTTGGCCGGCGGCCCGCTTCAGCACTTTGCCGGTCTTTGTGACCTTGAAGCGCTTGGCCATGGCGGTGTGTACTTTCGACATAGGTTTGCTGGGAAATGGCCCTCCGCCTGAAGCGGGTTGGGCATCGGTTTCAAGTTCGCCTGCGAATCTTAAGCTTTTCCGACGACACTTGTCAACTGCCCGCCTTGGCGCTGGAACGGCTGCTCCACACGGACCGGCACGTCAGCGTTCAGGTTGGCGATGAACTTTTCGATGACTTCCTTGGCTAGGTCGCCGAAGCGTTTCTCGCGGCCGCGCAGGATGATCTCGACCTTCACCTTGTTGCCCTCCGCCAGGAACTCCTTGGCCTTTTCCTTGCGGATGTCCATGTCGTGGGCGGCGATGCGGACGGACAGGCGGATGCCCTTGACCTCGACGGTCTTGGCGTTGGCCTTCTGCTTGCGGGTCTCCTTCTCCTGCTCGAACTTGTACTTGCCGAAGTCCACGATTCTCGCGACCGGCGGCTCGGCCTTGGGTTGGATGACGACGACGTCTAGTTCGCGTTCGCGCGCGATGCGCCGTGCCTCGTCGGAGGAGATGATGCCCAGATGCTCGTTGTTGTCGCCGATGACGCGCAACAGCGGATGACGGATCAGCTCGTTGACCGCATAGACGACGCGCTGCTGTTTCGGCTTGAATTTTTTGCGTGAGATGCGCAAGGTCGTTTGGGTTAAGGTCTGGCCCGGAGGACGCGCCCGCCCTGTTTCGGGAGGGTTTCCGAACCCCTTTGATTGACGCTTATGATGATAACCCGGCGGCTGTTAATTGTAAAGTCTTGAGGGGCCAAGATTAGCCAATTTATGTTGACCTTAAAACGGTGTCGGACACCTAGGTGTCCGACACCGTTCGCAGAGGCAAAAAATTACTTGAACTTTGGCTAAAATTAGGTAAGATGATGCCAGTATGCCAACTTTAGCCGTCAACAAGAAGGCGCGGTTCGACTACGAGATCCTCGACACGATGGAGGCTGGTTTGGCGCTCACCGGGCAGGAGGTGAAATCGATCCGGGGCGGGCGGCTGAATCTCGTCGGGAGCCGCGTCCTCGTCCGCGGCGGGGAGGCCCTGCTCATGGGTGCGCAGGTCGCCCCGTTCCCGCAGGCCGGCCCCTTGCCCGGTTACGACCCCCAACGCACGCGCAAGCTCCTCCTGCATCAGCGCGAGATCCGCCGCCTCATCGGTAAGCTGGAGGAGCAAGGGTTGACAGTCATCCCCATTTCGGCATATACTAAGGGGCCGTTCATCAAGATCGAGATCGGCGTCGCCCGCGGCAAGAAGCAATACGAGAAGCGCGAGGCGATCAAGAAGCGGGACGTCCAGCGCGAGATTAGGGCGAGGATGAAGCGTTAGGGGACAGGAGACCCTCCTCCACTGAAGTTGCGGCGGACGCACAGGAGACAGGGGACGAAAATCGTCATTGCGAGCGGAACGCAGTGGAGCGCGGCAATCCCGCCTCCCCACGCCAGCCCCCAGCCCTTTTGTCATCCCGGGCCGTGACCCGGGATCCAGAGAACACAGCCTACCGTTCCCCGTCGGCCCGTGACCGTTGTCGCGCCCGGACGGGGGATGACAGGCATCGATGGGAGCTCTATCCACGCCAGTCGGACCGAGGAAGATCGTCACCTCGCAAATCAACGGTCAAGACGAACAACTGCCAATCTCGTCGCCAAAGCGAAGGCCGCGTTCGCATCCGCGTTCGCGCCGTCGCCGGCCATGGTTCTCGCCTAAGGGCAGAACCCATCCGCCTCCCCGAAGCCTGATAGGGGAATGTCGGGTGCCATATCATCAGGCCTCTTGCGGGGGTCCAGTCTCCTGACCCGCAAAGAGTGGCCAGGAAGCCCATAGCGGCGGCTCTTGCCCGCTCCTGATCGCCGTCGTGGACATGCATGAAGCGGGATATGTCCGTATCCCTGACGTGGCGCGACTCACCAGACGGGAGTTCGATTCTCCCCATCTCCACCAAAACAACCGACCACGGTCGGTTGTTTTGTTTGGGGGAGGTTTGGACTCCGGCGCGAAAGGTAAGGATGAGCCGCGAGCTGGCGCAGCGGCGAACCCTTACCGGTGTGCAACGCCGCGGGGTCCGAGTCGGAGCGAGGGATTCAATTCTTCCCATCTCCACCAGCCTTCGCCAAACCTTCTGCTGGCCGTGCCAGCCGAAGCCTTGGCGAAGACTGAAAGTTAGGGCTACCTTCCGCTCGGGCGGCCCTGGCGCGGCCCCGCACTCAAATCCTTCTGGCGCGGGGTGAGACAGGGCCTCGCAGCAACTCACGCGCCCTCGGCCTTGACCTTGATGCCAAGGGCGTGTGGGTGTCCGAGTGCATGGCGTATTTTTTGTTGTACCGTCTTTTGGCGTCCAGCCCTGGGCCCCGCACCGTAGCCGTTCTGTAGTCAGTCGGCCGCCCGCAGCGACAGTCCAGCGGGGCGCGCTCGCGTCGTCCACGATGGGCCGAGCGGAGGGCGGGGCCGACTGACCCAAGAGCGGCGTGGGACCCAGGGCTGGACGCCACGCCGATTTTTGCGGTGCTGGGGGCCTGGATCCCTACTTCCGCCGCCGCTGGGGCTTCGGCGGACAGGCAGACCGGAATGACGGCGTGCTTGAGATTGCGGCGTCCCCCAGGTCGCGGCCCGGGGCTTCGCCTCCTACAGCGACTCGGCTGAACCGCGCTCCTCGCAATGACGGGGGCTTATGGCTGTAACCTGTAGCCGGTTCCCTAAAAAAATTTCCCTGAATCCCTCAATTTCGCTATCATTCCCGTGTTATGCACTTCCTGCCGCGAATCAACTTTCGTTCCCGTTGGGCCGTCCCGCTTGCCCTCGCCGCCATCCTCCTCCTGGGCCTTGGCCTGCGTCTCGTGAACATCGGCGCCGAGCCTTATTGATTCGACGAGGTCTTGAGCCTTGACATCGCCACTGCGCTCCCCAGCTATGGAGAGGTCGTGCGTTACATCTCCCAAGTCGAGTTCCATCCGCCGCTCTATTACATCCTCCTGCGCGGTTGGACCGGCCTTTTCGGCGCGGCCGAGGCGGCGACACGCTCGTTGTCCCTCGTCTTTTCGCTCGCCAACGTCCTCCTGGTCTATCAGCTCGGCAAGGACCTGTTCCGGCGCCGCTCCACCGGCCTCGTCGCGGCCCTCGTCTTCGCCGTCCTGCCGATGCAGATCGAGTTCGGCCAGGAGGCGCGTCCCTACTCCATGGTCTGCTTCGCCGGGACGCTCGCCGTCCTAGCCATGTGGCGACACCTGCGCGGCGGCGGCTGGAAGTGGGCGGCGCTTTACGTCGCCGCCACGGTCTTCGGGCTGTACCTCCATTACTCCTTCTTTTTCATCGTCGCGGCGACTTCCCTCTGGTGGTTGATTGAGGCGTCCATGGCCGCGAAAGGCGAACATGGCCGCAACCTGCTCGCCTGGCTGGTCGTCCATGCCGCGGTCTTTCTGACCTTCTTCCCCTGGTTGGACGCGATGCTCGCCAAGATGCTGCTTTCAAGATTGGATATTTTCGGCGTGCCCAGTTTTCAGATGCCGTATCGTAACGTGGGCTTTTTCGGGATTGCCTATGACCAGCTCATCTGGCTCACGAAGCAAAAAGGGGTGCTACAGGTCGTAATTTTCTCGCAGTTCCTCTTTAAGTCGTGCTTTGTGGCGGCTGTCCTGGCCGTCGTGGCGCGTCTCGAACGCCCGTTGATGAAAGTTTCGGAGGGTCGCGCGGCGTTGCTGCTCGTTTGGCTGGCCGTCGTTCCGGTCGCCCTCTTCCTTTTCGCCCCCTTTTCCGTCTCATACTCGCAGATTATCGTACGGCACCTGATCATCGTGACATCACCTCTCGCGTTGGGCATGGCGGCCGTGGCCGTCGCCTTGGGACGCAAGAGAGGCACGCTGTTGGTTGTCCTGCTGCTGGTCACCTTGGTGCCGGCGCTGGCCGAGGTCACCGGCAACGATGGCACCTGGGATTACTTTCACCGGTTGCGTGACGTGGGTGAGTACGTGAACGACAACTACCGCCCGGGCGACCTGGTCATCATCGTCTCCACGGCGGGTCGGACGGACTTAACTCACTTCCTTCGCGAGGAAATCCCCGTCGTTGGGCTCTTGCCCCTCAATTATTACGGTTTGGACATGTGGGCGAGCCGCCACGTCCTGGGTTTCGTGGAGAACGAGAGTCAGACCCGTAGTTCCGTCGGAATTAACGGTATTGGATTTGACGTCGGCGGTGACGGCATGGCGGTTAGCGCGGCGTCAGTCGGTCGGAAGTTGGATTACCTGGATAAGAAATACTCATCGAGCCGCATTTGGCTCTACGGCTTTAGCGACACCGACCGGTTGGTGCACGACTGGTTCACCGATCACGGCTGGCGGCATGCCTTCCGTTCGCTCGGCGAACTCTTCCCGGTGGACCTCTACGTCCGCCCGACCCCGTAGAATATGCCCTATAAGGGAAAGAAAATCGCCGTCGTCATGCCGGCCTACAACGCGGAGAAGACGCTTGTCGCCTGCTACAAGGATTTGCCCGAGGGTTGGTTCGATGACGTGATTCTCGTCGATGACGCGAGCCGCGACCGCACCGCGACGCTCGCCCGCACTCTGCCAATCCACGTCCACGTCCACCCCAAGAACCGCGGCTACGGCGGCAACCAGAAGACCTGCTACCGCCTCGCCAGGGAACGCGGCGCGGACGTAGCCGTCATGATCCATCCCGATCATCAGTATGACCCGAGTTACATTCCGGTCATGGTGAAGCGCATCGTCGATGACGGCGACAGGGCGGTCTTCGGCTCGCGGATGGCGAAACGCGGTGACGCCCTGCGGGGAGGGATGCCTCCCTGGAAGTATGTCGCCAATATCGCCCTAACGGCCGTCGGCAACGCCGTCCTCGGCACGCGGCTCACCGAGTTCCATTCCGGACTGCGCGCCTACGACATGTCCGTCTTCGACGTCATCGACATCGAGCGCAACTCCGACGACTTCGTCTTCGACACGCAGATCATCATCCAGCTAGCCGACCGAAAATTGAAGATTGGGGAGGTGCCCATCCAGACGCGCTACTTCAAGGAGGCGTCGCAGATCGGCCTCGGCCCCTCGACGCGCTACGGCCTCGGCATCCTCAAGAATCTTTTCCTCTATAAGACCGGCTTGCGGAAGTATTAGGGCCTGTCACAAAAGCTCTCTCACCGCCATTCCCGCCCCGTCATCCGACGGGACAGTCTCAGGCACGTCGGTCGCGACCGACGTGCCTCTGCGGGAATGACGGGCTTACAGGGGTAGACTCTTGTTGGGTAAAGGAGAAATTTTATTTTGGTTAGCCCAATTTTCGCACATAGTTTTCGCACATAGTCTTGACAAACTCGCCAAAATATGCTTTAATTATTCGTTATCCAGGGATGGGTGACAGGAGGATTATAACGATGTTGTTTAACAATTTGAGACTGAAATTCGCGGTGGCGCTCGTGAGCGCATCCGCAGTGGTCGGTTGCGGTGACGCGCCGGCACCGACGCTTGCACCTGGACTGCCAGATGCGGCTGAGACGCTGGACGCCGGGTCGCCCGATTCGGGCGAGACCGAATCTGACGCCGGGACGTCCGACGCGCCGGACGAGACGGACGTCGACGCCGGGTCGCCCGATTCGGGCGAGACCGAATCTGACGCCGGGACGCCCGACGCGCCGGACGAGACGGATGCCGGGACCGAGACTTCGGACGCGGGCGAAGCGGAAAACGACACTGAAGCCGAGGTGAATGTCGACGCCGGCGAGCCCGAGCCCGAGCCCAATCCGGGCATTTGCGACAACCTTCCGGTCGTCGCCGGTCGTCCGGTCACGGAGTGCGATCCGGGGGAGAGGGTCAAAGCCCTTTGCCTAGGGACGGGCCTCACCGGCTATCGCGAATGCAACTCGGGCGGCACCGGATGGAGCCGCGCCCATTGCGACTCCGGCGGCACCGGCATCAACCAGGAAGCTAACGTCCTCCTGGTGACCAGGCCGGTCACCCGTTGCGCCGCTGGGTTCTGGCCGCTCGTCGGTTCGGTCTCTGCCCTGGGATACTCGGTCGTCAGCGTTGACGTCGAGGACTTCATGGCGGCGTTCCCGGCCGCGACGATCCAGGAAAGCATCCGTGACGGCTTGGCTCACGTCAAGCTGGTCGAGATGCCGAATCTCGCGCACGTCCTGCTCGTCGGCAAGCCCGGCGTCGGACGCACGGAGAATTCGCCCTGGTTCTGGAGCGACGTCGAAGTGCCGCTCTGGATCCTCGCCGCTCCTCCCGGCACGTCCAACCTGGACTGGCCGACGGAGGACATCGTGCCCAGCACCGCGCCTTACAAGCACCCGTCCTGGTGGCCGTCTGATTTCGGCGGGCGCTTCCGCACGACCGAGTGGGCCAAGGCGGAATTCCACGTCGGTGTCCTGTCGGTGGACGGGTCGACGACCTGCGACGAGGACGGCAGCAACTGCCGTTCCGACCTGCAGATCTATGCCGACAAACTCGCGGCCTGGGACCCGGGCGACACCTTCGTCGAATCGCAGTTCGACGGTGGAGCGTGCGCCGGGCAGAAATGGCCGATCACCGACGACAACGGCGTTCACGCCGGCGTCAGCAAGGTGGTCAAGGTTCATTCCTGCCAGGATGGCGAAGGAGGGGACATGGGTCCGCTGGCTACGGCCGACGGGGCTGACTTCCTCTTCTACGCTTGGCACGGCGGGGCAGACGGGTCGTCTGATCCGAACGGGTACACCTACAACGCCTCCACCGAGTTCGGTGGCATCGTCATGGGCCATTCCTGTACGACTGGCGCCCCGGACATCCTCGAGACGTCGCTCGGAGAGGCGCAGACGATGTCTCCGAAAGGGGCCATCGTTTACGTCGGCTACCCGCGAGTCCTCGCGTCCGGCCTCACGAACCCGATGAGCCGCGCCTTCACGGCGGGGCGATGGACGGTCGGTGAGGCGATTGACGGCATGATTTACGATCAGACGGGAGACCTCGTCGATCATCGTCACGCCGTCAAGGACATGTCCGGCCTCATGATCTACGGGTTCACGGGCCTTCCGCTCGTGAAGTCCCTGCCGGTCAAGTTCGTCCGCACGCTCGCTTCCCGCCCCAACGCGGACGGGACAGTGGACGTGTGCGTCGAGGTGAATGCCGGTGCAGCCAACGCCGAGGCGAAGCTGGTCGTCGGCGAGACCGACGTCGCCAGCCTCGTTACCGACGGGAACGGTTGGGCAGCGTTGCCCGTCACCGTGCCGTCGGAAGCCTCGGCCTCGGGCAACGTCCTCTCCCTCTCGGACTGCGATCCCGAGGAGGAGACCTGCCGCGTCGCCGGACTCGCGCCCGAGATCGCCGTCACCCTCCAGTGCGGCGAGATCACCGACACGGCCGACGGTTCGCTGTCGGTCGAGGTCGCGTCGTCCAACGGCGTTACTGGGCAGTTGTCCTACGAGGCGTCGGCCGTATACTTCGACTGCCTCGACGGACTGCGTTCGTCCTGTTACCTCGACGGTTGGCCGTGGGCGCGCCATGACCGCGTCGTCGCGTCCGTACCGACCGCCAAAGTCCATGCCGAGGGGAACCAAGTTCCCTTCAACCTGGACGCGCTGGCGGACGGAGGCTCACAGGAGCCGGGCGAGAATGAGATCTTCCGGGCAATCCGGATTGAGCTCAAGAACGCCGCCGGGAATCCCATCGGCCGTTGCTACGTCCCGATGGACGGGTTCCTGGCCGAGAACCTCGACCTGCTCTGACCGATTGATGCCGTTCCTTGCCGCTTGGCTTATGCCCCCGCACTTACCCGTTGACTTTCCCTCCTCCGCTGGCCGACCCTTAACGGGCGGTTAGTGACGGATGGAAGTCAGCTCCGGTAAGTGCGGGGGCTAATTTTTTGGGTCCGAAAGCCAGAAGCCTGCTAGCCAAAAATGCCCATATGTCGTAGGGGCATGGAGTCGAGAAGCCTTGTTTTCCGCTAAGAATCAACTATATTTTCCGTCGCCTCCTTGACAAGGAAGCAAAAACGTGATTTGATTCCTAGTCGTCCGAAGTGGGTGACAGGAGGTTTTATAGGTGTTGTTTTACAATTCACATTGGTCATTGTTAGCCGGTCTGGCTGTTGCCACGGCCGGTTGCGCCGCCACGTCGCCGTCGTCGTCGCTGCCGCCAGCGATGAAGGACGATCCCGTCGCTGTCGCGATCTGTGACAGCCTGCCCAAGGTGGTTTCATCGGTGCGGACTTGTCGCCCGGGCAACACCAAGAAGGCGCTCTGTTCCGGACGCGGTCTGCGCGGGGAGCGGACCTGTAACGCAAACGGGACAGGCTGGAGTCCGACCAACTGCATTGCCGGCGGAGTGCCGGTGAATCAGTTCGCGACGTATCTGATCGTGACACGGCCCGAGCTTCAGAATGCGGTGGGGTTCCAAGGTATCGTGTCAGCCATCGTCCGCGACGGGTTCGTCGTCGGGTCCGTTGCGGTCGAGGATCTGGTGCAGGCTTTCCCGGCTCCGACCGTATCGGAGTCCATCCGGCTCGGTCTCCAGCATCTCAAGCACAACGAGATGCCCGATTTCAAGTATGTCCTCCTCGTCGGCAAGCCAGAACCCGGTCTCGACACGAACCGTCCGTTCCTCAACTCGGGCGTCGAGATGCCGCTGTGGTATCTCGAGACGCCGCCCGGGACGGGAACCATGGACTGGGTGAGGGAGGAAAGTATTCCTTCAGCCCTGCCGTACTCGCATCTCGAGGGCGATTGGCCGGACGAATTCGGTCAGCGTTTCTGGACGCCGGACATGTTCCGTGCGGACGTCCACGTGGGACTTCTGCCGGCCACCGGTCAGGTTTGGTGCAATAGTGCCGCCGAATGCCTAACGGATCTGCAGGTGTACGCGGAGAAGCGCGCATCGTGGGATCCGGGGACTTCATTCACTCTTTCCTTGTTCGACGGCCTCAAGTGCGCCGGCGAGAATTGGGACATCACCGCGGACGATGATGTCCACGACGGCGTGACGAGAGTATCACGAAATCATGCCTGTCAGGGCGGTGAGCGCGGGGACATGGGTCCCCTCGCCGTCGCGGACGGGGCTGACGCAATGCTCTATGCTGATCACGGCAACCAGTTCGGCGTCGGGGGCGCTTACCAGTTCGGCATGACGACGGAGTTCCCCGGGATCGTCTATGGGCATTCGTGCCTCACGGGCGCTCCCGACCTCTCCGGCATGTCGCTCGGCGAGTACCAGATGTTCAACCGGAACGGCGCCGTCAGCTTCACCGGTTTCGGCCGCGTGGAGTGGGGTGGCTATCCCGAGCCGTTCAGCGCCGCCTTCAAGTCCGGCCGCCGGACCGTGGGCGAGGTGATGGACGGTTTCCGCGAGGACATGACCCGCTATTTCTCTGACCGCAAGATGGTCAGGAACATGGCGAGCATGTTCGTTTACGGTGACCCAGCCGTCGCCCTGTACGACAAGCCGACCGTGAGCGTGAGGACGCTCGCTTCCCGTCCAAGCGCGGATGGGGGCATCGAGGCCTGCGTCGAGGTCAAAGCCGAGCCGAGCCAGTCGGTCACCCTGAAGGTCGGGGGAATCGAGGTCGGTTCGGCCGAGACGGGCCGGAACGGGGCGGCGACCGTCGCCGTGACCGTGCCTTCCGAAGTGACTGCTGACCGAGAGGCCATCAGCGTCGCGGAGTGCGATCCGTCCAAGGAGACCTGCCTCGCGGCGGGACTCAATCCCCTCGCGGCTACCGGCCTGCTGTGCAGCCCGCTGCTCACGAGCGCCGACGGGTCGTTGGCTCTGTCGGTCGGGTCCTCGGAAAAGGTGACAGGTAAAGGCCTGGCCTATGAGGTCTCGGTGCTCGCCTACGGCTGCGTCGAGGGAAATCAGTCAGCGTGCTACCTAGACAGCTGGTCGCTCGCGAGGCGTCGGCATGTCGTCTCGGTCCAGCCGACCCCCGAGGTCGCGGTCGGCGAGAACCTTCTCGCCGCCTTCGATTTCGACGGGTTGGGCTTGGGCGAGAACGAGATCGTCGGCGCCGTGGAGGTCCGTCTCCTCAACAGCGTCGGCAACTCGATTGCCGAGTGCCATCCGCCGCTGGACCTCGATACGGCCGAGGACCTCGACCTGCTCTGACCGACCGACGCCGCTCCTTGCCGCTTCCTTATGCCGCCCCCGTAAAACGGGGCGGCGCTTTTTTATGAAAGTCAACGAGCCCGTGCGCTTCGCTTAGCCTGCCGGCTGGCTTCGCGGCTCTATGGCTCCGCGTCCTGTCCATTTTATCGAAAAGACCCCCGCACACCGTGCGGGGGTCAAAGAAAGAACAGCGGCGGAGTCAGAGATTCTGCAGCAACTTCCAGATGTCGTAGAGCCTCTCGACCGTCATGGGTTGACCCGGATCGTCGCGGCGGGAGATTTCCTCGAGTTCGTCGCGGCAGCTGCATACGATCGCCTCCATCCGCGCCTTCTCCATCATCCCCTCCAGCAGTTCGCGGTAGGCTTCGCGGCCGCGCGGCGCCACCTGGAAGGTGTAGCGAGGCCCGGCGACGCCCGGGACGCAGCCCTCGTGGATGTGGAAGATCTCAGTTCGGGTTGGATCCATTACTGCGCGGTAATGCTCCTCCAGATCCTCGAAGGTGTAGAGGCGGATGCGCGGCGAGAGGATGGCTTCAGTTCTGTCGGTTACCCCCATCTCCTCCGCGACCTCGTTGAAGTTCCTGACATGATGCTCGCCGTCGTCCACCATGAAGATGAAGGTCTTTGGGTTGTCGGCGAACGCCTCCTGCATGGTGACTCGGTAGCTGCCGGTCTTCGGCTGGCTGCCGACGGCGAGGAGCCGGCGCAGGTGGATGTCCCGCATGAGCACGAAGGTGTGCGCCCTCGGCAGGGTGTAGGTCGCGCGTGCCGTGATGACGCTCTGTGTCTGGTGGAGACTGCCGCAGCGGCGGGCGACCCTGGCCCACGGCCCGTTGTGAGGTAGTTGGGTCAGCATCCTTTCCTCGTAGCGGTAGTAGGCAACCATGTTTTTGCCCACCAGCTCGAAGATGTCGTCGCTGCGGCCGTCCATGAGGACATGATCGAAATCCCAGAAGATCTCAACGTGCCAGCCGTCGCGGACGAGGTCGGCGATCTTCCTCTCCGTCTTTGCGACTAGTTCGCGTATGTCCCGGAGCTCTTGGACGGTGCTTTGGCGCAGAATTTGTTTCAGGTCAGGTTTTGACGGTGCAGTTTCTTCTGTTGTTTCCATCGTATCTCGACCTTAGCACGGCCCCCGGCGGCGTCAAGAAATGGTGAAAAAAATCAGGGGGAACATGGGGCGGGGGCGAAAAAATAAGCTGAAAACGGTATAATGTAGGCAATTGACGTCGGGGGAGCCGCCTTATTGCCTCTGCCGCGTCCTGAATCCAATTTCCGCCCCCTTATGTCCTGGTTCCTCGCCGCCTTGTGCCTGGCCGTTGGCCTCGTTTTTTCGGCGTTCGTCGGCGGCCTGTTCTTCCCCGCCCGCTACCGCCTGACCCGCACCGTCTTCGGCGCGATCGCCGCGCTGTCCGTCTTTGCTGTTCTTGGCACGACCGTCTATCTGGCGGGGCTGTTCAGTCGCCTGACCGTCCTCGCCATCCTGCTCGTCATGGTCGTGGCCCTGTGGGCCTGGCGGCGGCGGGCGAAGCCGTCCGTCGGCGGGGGAGAGGCGCCGGCTGAAGCCGCCGTTCCGCCGTCCGGCTGGCGGCGCCTCCTGCTCGCGGGCGTGGTCGTCGGTGACCTTCTGCTTATCGTTTTCTTCCTGCTGGTGCGCTCGCCCGATCCCATGCAGTCCCCGTGGATCGCCGTTCCGCTCATCGCCTTCGGCCTCTTCGCCGTCGTCACTTGGATGCTGCTCATGGCTCTCGACGACGGTTGGGGCTGGCCGACGGTCGCCGTCATGAGCCTGCACGGCGCCGTCCTCTTCGGCGTCTCGGAAATCATCTACGCCTACGGTTTCGGCTTCGACCCGTTCATCCACCGCGCCGCCGAGGACTATATCGCCGCGCACGGCCTCATCCTGCCGCGCCAGCCGTTCTACAACGGCCAGTATATCCTCGTAGTCGCGGCCCAGTGGCTGACCGGCCTCAAGGTTGACCTGCTCGATCGCCTGTTGGTCCCGGCCCTCGCCGCCCTGACCCTCCCCGTCTTTTCCATGGAAATGGCCGCCGGCCTCGGTCTCGGGAAAGAACGACGCGGCTGGCTGCCGCTCGTCTTCGCGCTCGTCGCCTTCCTGCCGCTCACCTTCACGACGCCCAATAATCTCGTCGTGCTGATGCTCATTTGGGTTGTGTGCCTCCTGCCGAGCGTGGCCGCTTCTTGGTCGCACCAGGCGCTCGCCCTCACAATCGCCGCCGCGGCCGTGGCCACGCATCCGCTGGTGGGCTTCGTCGCCCTCGTCGTCGCCGTCGCCCCGCGGCTCGTGGCGCGGTTCCGCTGGCGCGCCGCCCTCGGCCTCTTCCTCGCGTCAGCCCTCGCCCTGCCCGGTTTCTTCGTCCTCAATAATCTTCGCAACGGCGCGCCGCCGGTTGTCGGCGGCAACCCCTTCGACCGGCTTGAGCTTTTCCTCGGCCTCTTCCGCAACCCCAACCCCATCCTCATGGGTGGCGGGCTGGATCGCTGGTCATTCATCTACGCCTACCAGACCGCCCTGCCGTGGTTGCTTGTCGCTCTCGCCGTCGCAGGCTCGATCTGGCTCTGGCGGCGCCGGTCCGTCCTCCCGCTCGTCGTCTGGCCAGTCGCGGCCGGCATCACCGTCGCCGTCTTTGTCATGAGCACGGAGATCTGGGTGCCGGGCGTCATCGGCTGGGAGCAGGGTGAGTTCTCCGCGCGCCTCCTCGATGCGGCGCAGAGGCTGATAGTCGTGCTGTGGGCGCCGGCCCTCGCCGTGCTCGTGAGCCGCTTCGCCCCGCGGACTTCCTTCCCGCGTCGTGCCGCCGCCTTGGCCGTCATCGCCCTTCTCGCGACCGCCGCCTGGTACCTGACTTACCCGCAGGCCAACCCCCACTCGCTGAACGTCGGCTGGGGCGTCGGTCGCCAGCACTGGGAGACAGTCGAGCTCATCAAGGAGAAAGCCGGCGCACAGCCGTATCTCGTCCTCTCCGACCAGATGGTTTCCGTCGCGGCCCTGCGGCGGTTCGGTTTCGAGAACCTGCCCTACGCCATTCCAACCGGCGGCCGCCTGTACGAGTATTACCTGGACATGGCCCACGGGCGCGTTTCGCGGGCCGTCATGGAGGAGGCGATGGCCGAATTCAAGGTCAATAGGGCCTTTTTCGTGGTCAACGACTATTACGGCAATTACGATTTCTACCTGCAGGAGCTTGCTCCCCAAGCCGATGCCGTCTGGTACGTGGACGGGGGAAGGGCGGCGATACTTGACTTTTCTCGCTAAATGGTGTATAGTTCTTCGTTAACTTGACGAAGACCCATCCACCTATGAACAAGCCAATCAAGGGCATTTCTCGCGCCCGTCTCGCCGTCGGCGTCTTGGCCGTGGCCGCGACGGTCGCTTCCGGCGTCGGTCTCGCCGCCGTTGGCGTTGAGGCCAAGACCGTGAAGAAGATACCGATCGTGAAGATCGCGCCGCCGAAGACCGCGACCGGGTATTACGTCACGCCGGGCTACCGGACACCGGGTTACGCGACCCCCGGTTACGTCACGCCGGGCTACAACAAGCCTGTTTACGTGACCCCGGGCTACACCACTCCCGGCTACAAGACCCCCGGCTATTCCGGAATGTTGCCGGCCGTCAGCCTCTCCGCGCTGAACGCGCGGGAGAAGGTGGCCCCGGCGACCGACGCCACTGTCTCCGGGATTTACACCGCGGCTCGGGCCATGAACGCCAACCCCACCGTCAACGTGGACAAGGGGCTGACCAAAGTCACGCCGCCCGCCACCACGTACTGCGTCTCCGGTTCGCTCATCAAGTCCGTTTCCGGCACGGCTGTCTTCTACTGCGGCCATGACGGCAAGCGCTATCTCTTCCCGAATGCCGCCACCTATGCCACTTGGTACAACACCTACAACGGCATCACCGGCGTGTCGGACCTGCGCCTCAATTCCATCGCCATCGGCGGCATCGTCACCTACCGCCCGGGCGCGCGCCTCGTGAAGATTGCTACTGACTCGAAAATCTACGCTGTCGCCCGCGGCGGTGTCCTGCGCCTCGTGCCGAGCGACGCGGTCGCGAAGTCCATCTACGGCGCGGCTTGGAAGCAGAAGGTTGACGTCGTGCCCGACAATATCTTCACGAATTACACCATTGGTCTGCCCATCAGCAACAGGTAATCACTGACCAATCAAGCGAAACAGGCCTCCGAATGGGGGCCTGTTTCGTTTATTCCGTATTTCGGAGGTCTTCAGCCCGTCTCCATCTTGCGGCCGAGGCTCCAGAGCAGGTCGAACATTTGGCTCTGCATCTTGAACAGCGAGGCGCTCTTGATCGTCCACGCCAACCCCTCCCCCTTGGTGGTGAAGAACGCCACCGTGTCGTCCCAGAACATGATTGAACAGTTGAAGGTGAGCTCGCGCGGCAGGAAGCGCGCCTCGCGCAGTTCGCGGACATGGCTCGTCAGCGAGTATTTCTTTATCTCTCGGTCTTCCACGCGCAGGCTCTTGAGATAGACGCCGGCCTTCACGCGCCGCGCCGTGAAGTGGAAGCTCTCGCCGAGGATGTCCTGGAGGTCCTTGGCCGCGACGATCTCATAGACCATCTTGCCCCGCGCCGCCGCCGCCAGCCGGAAGATGTCCTTCATCCGGTCACGCTCGAAGACGCGGATCTTGGCTGGGCCGGAAACTGCGCCGCGCATTTCCTGGAGCAGGGGAATGACGCCGGCGACCGTCTCGGTGCGGCGCTCCAAAAGACGGCGGAGGATGACCGGGTCAATCGCCTCATAGACGCCGCGCGAGCCGCGCTTCGTGACTTTCATGAGTCCTTGCTCGGCGAGCCGGGCGGTGATTGCCTGCGCGGTCGTGAGCTTGAGTCCGGAAGCGCGAGCGAGCGGGGAGAGTGTCGTCCGGCCGAGCGAGAGCAGGGCCAGATAGACGGATTGTTCCCGCTCGGCGAGCCCAAAGACGTTCAGCGCTTCGCTGATTTCCTGCCGTTTTGGTCCCGAAATTTCGATTGCCATCATAACTACGATGGTTTTTGTAGTTATTTTGTAGAAATTCTAATTTAATTTTAGCCAATTATCAGATTTAGTCAAGTGTTACTCCATTAATTCGTGGCGGTCGGTCGATAGGGCTGGCATGATGCCCTTGTCGGGAGGAAACGACCGACAGCGACCCGGTCCTTACAACAGAAAAGGAGATGGACATGAAGGTCATCGGAAAGGTGCGGTGTCTCTCCGGCCCGGTCTGGTCAGACGCCGTCGTCTGTACGGGCAATGGTCACGAGCACGAAGGCAAAGGCTGCGGAGCGGTCATGGTGATCGACGGAAATGACCTCTTCAGCACCTGTCGCGAAGACGCGTATGGGATTAAGTATTCCATGACCGTTTGTTGCTGTGAGTGCGGCGCGCTTACTAACGTCAACCTGTATCGTGGGCCGTTTACCCTCGCTAAGCAGTTGCCGAGCAGCGACAAGTGGTTCTCCAACCGCATCAGGGAAGAGAAACGAGGAAAGGAGAAGAAGCAGTGAGAGTCATCAAGCTGACCGAGGCCGAGATCACCTGCGAGGGAACAAGCTTTGACCGCGGTTGCGGTTCGCGGCTCGCCGTCACGGCGGCGGACGTCACGAAGGGAACCAAGACCGAGTACGACTGCGACGGCGACCCGTGCCATCGGAGTTGGCGCTACATCACCTGTCCAGTGTGCGGCGCCAAGACCGAAGTCAACGCCGACCTATCCGAACGGTGAAAGGAGAAAATGATGAAGGTCGTGAAGATTGGCACCCGGCGCGAAGATTTGGTCATTGTGGCGGAAGAACGCCGCCGGAATTGGTCCAAGAATGTAACGTGCTGGAATTGCGGTTCCGAACTCCTGCTCGAATGGGACGACGTCTTTCACGAAATGCGTGTCCACCACGGCGGGGTGACAAAGCTGGACTACGATTTCGGCGGATACGAATTGGATACCCGCGTTCACGAGGACTGGAGCCTCCGCTGTCTCTGCGCTCACTGCGGCGTTGAAGTCACGTTCAAGACGGATTGTCTGCCGAGAAATTCCTATGAGCTGGCCAAGGCACAGAGCGAATACGAGTGGTGGCCGAGCCGCAAGGAGTGGCACGCGAAGCACGGTTCAGGTTCAGGCAAAAGCGAGAAAGGAGACAAGAAATGAAGGTCGTCAAGGAAGGTAAGTGGGACAATCCGTGGTCGGCGGAGCTGTCGTGCGGGAACGACAATTGCGGCGCGACCCTGTTGGTGGAGGAGGGGGACGTGATACCGACTTACGACTCCCGCAACAAGTTCCATTTCATCTGTCCGATTTGCGAGAGCGTGACATATATCCCGCCGGCCAACCTGCCGCCGCGGATAAAAAATGCCCTTGAGGCGAAACGTGACTATGACCGGGACTGATGTCTCCATGACCGCTGCGGGTAGCGTCATCAACACCGTTGATGTCGCCGTCGTCTGTGGCCCGTCCCTGCTTCTCATCCGCCGCGCCAAGCCGCCATTCATGGACAAGCTTGTCCTGCCGGGCGGGCATGTCGAGGCGTCTGACGCGAGCTTGGCCGCGGCTGCCGCTCGGGAGATCCTCGAGGAGGTCGGCCTCACGATTGCGCCCGTCGAGCTCCGTCCGCTCATGACCCTCGCCGCGCCCGGTCGCGACCCGCGTCCCGGCCGCCGCTTCTCGACGGTCTTCACCGTTGACCTGCCGGCTTCGGCGGTCGCGGCCTGCCGTCCCGACAGCGACGCCCGGGAAATCGTCCTGCGCGACCTTTCGTCCCTCACGCCCGAGGAAATTGGCTTCGACCATTTCCTCGTCGTCACGGCCCTGCGGGACCGTTGAGCGCCGTCTCCTCACCAAAAAGCCCGGACGCTTGTCCGGGCTTTATTTCCGTGGTGAAATCGCCGGAATTATGCCTTAGGCGATGTTCCTGTTGATTTGGACGAGACACACATTTTGTGGTATGATTATGGCATCTAAAATAGCGCAACGATTTTGCGCGTTTAAGGCGTGAAAAATATGAGTAAGGAATATCTCCCGTGGCTCGTCATCGCGGTGTTGGTCGTCGGTTTCATCGGTCTTGGTGCGATGCTGTACCAGCAGAGCGTCCAGTTGGCGGAAGTTTCCGGCGACGCCAGCGTTTCCGCCATGGCGAGTCAGAGGTCGGCGGTGCCGGAGGCCGCCCGCCCACCCGCCGCAACGTCCCAAGTCGAGTACGACTTCTATTGCTATGGCGGCAAGCAACTTCAGCCCAGCGTCGCCGCAGTTCTTGATTCGCTCCTGAAGAGTGGCGGTTGGCAGCCCACCTCTGTGGATGGCGTCCATACTTGCCTTCCGACCGGTTCGATCGGTGGCGGCGACCGGGCGGTCGTCATTACCAGCGACTGCGCTTATGGCGACGATGAGATGCGGTCGTGCAGCCGGGCGGTTCTCCTGCTCGCTGACCTTTCGGCCAAGACATTGAAGACCGTCGTTACGGAGGATACTAGCGAAATGTACGGTCAGAGCATTCTCGAGCTTCGCGCCTGGTCGCCGGACGCGCTGAAGTATCGTGTGGAAGGCACGTTGCCCGAGGGCGATTGCAGCGAAGCCGTACTCAAGGACGTGCCCGCCTACTCGGACAAGACGACCAAGACGATTGATGGTGCCACTGTCACGGATTGGGTTTGTCATCTCGTGTCGTGCGACAATTTGGCATTGATGTCATGCGAAGGCGGCAACTAGGCGAATCATTTTAGTCGGGACAGCGGTTTCGTCCCGCTCACCTCATTTGAACACAAACCCCCGGTTCGGACATGTCCGCCCGGGGGTTTGTTGTATTGATGCTCTTCGTTCAAGCCGTCCCCTTGAGCATCTCGATGATCTCGTACAGCTTGCGTTCGGTCGGGCCCGGCTACTCTCTGATAACTCCGCCCCATTCGACGGCGGTGAAGCCTTGACGCCGGAAGGTTCTGTAGGCCGGTGGATTCGATGGAGCCGGCTTTTCCAGCTCTTCGTAATCCATGAGAATTCGGAGGACGCTGTCTGGCGCAACGGATATCTGCATTGGAGCGATTTGATTCATGACGTCCGTGCCATGGAAACCGATCTTGTAGTAGGGCGCGGCGGTCATGCGCGGCAGCCAGAATTCGAGGAAGTCGGATGTCTCCCGGTCGTTTAGGCCGATGCCCTTAAGCGTCCGGTCAAGGAACGAGGGAACCTCGCCGCGCGGAACGACCCAATATTTATCGGGCGGAGCGTACATCCCGCCACGGCCTTCCCAGAACAGGTACGGGTAAGACCGACCGTCGTCGCGGTTCACAAGGCTTCCGTCCGGCGCGGCGGTCACGCGCCAACCGTCGCGGTATTCCGGTTCAGACGCCGTGAAACCGCCCTGCGGCGTCAGCCTGACCTCGATGTCCGTCATGGACGGCGGATATAGGTAGATGACCGGCTTGCCGCACTCGGCCATGGGCATGATTTCCGTTGACTTGAATTCAAGCCATTCGCCGAGTACGTTCCGGTAGAATAGCACCGGTGTCATGGCCATGAACTTTTCGAGACTGACCCGGTTTTCCTCGTCGCGCGGCGCATTCCAGGTGTTGAAGGCCTGCTCAACGGCCGTCCCGACGTCGTTCATGACCGAGGGGGCGTAGAGGGTGACCTTGATTGAGCCCGTGATGCCGTCCTTTAGCACCGCGAAGGGGAAGACGTCGCCGATGTCCGCCTCGTTGACGAAGGTGTTGACCGTCGTTTGTCCGCAACCGCCGTAGGTTTCCTTGGTGTAGGTGCCGGTTACCGGCTGTCCGTCGTAGCGGATGAAGCCGGTGACGTCGTGGAACGGCAGCTGCAGGTCGTAGTTCACCGTCCGACCGTCGGGGCGTGTTTTGAAGTACGCGCCGCTTCCGCAGGAGTATAGGTCACCGTCGGCTCCGCGGATGTCGATGCGAAGGCAGTCACCGGTGTCCCAGGGGCCGTCACCGGCCGCCCCGCTCAGGCCAAGCAGCTCGAAGATGCTTCCGTCTGCGCTGCGCACGAGTTTTTGGTGCTCGAACTCGGGGATGACCGCCGTCGTCTCGAACTCGACGTTCGGGAATTCTCCGGCCACGTAGTTCTGCGCTTCGCTCACCACCTGGGTGGTCGGGTCGGCGAAGCCGAAACGGAAGCCGGCTGCGTCACGGTAGCGGTTCAGCATGACGCGCGGTTGCGCCTCGGACGGTGGTATGAGGAAGTAGAAGCTTTCCGTATAGCTCATGCCCTCGCCGTTCTCGAACGCTTCGGAAGTCAGCCGATAACCGTCATAGGGGCCGCCGCTGACCGTGCCGATCCAGACTTCGCCTTGCGGCTGGCAGTAAGGGTCTGGATCGCAGGAGTCCTTGCGGATGGTTGGGTCATTGGCCGCGCTGACCATTTTCCCGGACGGTCGCCAGTCGATCGTCAGCCGTGCGGCTCGGCTCACGAGGCGCGATTTCCACGTTTCTGCGGCTGCGGCCGCCGTCTCCTCGCGCGTCGGTTCCGTCGTGGCCGGATCGTTTTCGACCGCGGGATTCTGCTGTTCGGAAGCGGTGCTCTCTGCCTCAACGTCGTGCTGGCCGGTCTCGGTGACTGGCTGTCGTTCCGGCGGGGCGGACGGTCGCTTGAGATCAATGATGAGCCTGCCCGCCAGCAGGCCGAAGCAGAAGACGGCAGTCAGCGCGAGGCCGGTGCGGAGCATGGACGGGGCTTTCCGCGCCATGTCGATGAGTTCATTGATTTTTTTCATACTTTATCGTGATGAAGTTCGTGAACCGCCCGATGGGCGTATCTGGAATGGTTGTCGTGTCAATTATACCAGGTCCGCCCGTGTCGTCCGTCGGTTGGGGCAGGCCATCCTTCATCCCGACCGGCAGGACGCTAACGGACAGCTGACTCGGCTCGACAATGACGCCGACGGTCAAGGCGAGCCCGTTCGTCTCCAGCCCGGCGCTGCCAAGTGACCAGATGATCGGGACGTCGCCGATGATCTCGGTTCCTTGGGAGCAGTTTCCGTCGCCGACGACAAGGTCGGCTCCGGCGTCGACAAGCTTCGCGACCAGCTGGCGTTGGCCGGTTCCGGGAGCCTCGCAGCCCGATTCGCCCCAACTTGGCATGACGATGACGAATTTGCCTTGTCGGTCGGCGGCGCCTACTGCCGCCGTCAATTCAGTTTCGTTCCCGCCGGTCGGGTCGTAGCCGATCAGCCCCAACGAGATTCCGCCGACGACCTGTTCGCTGGTCGGCAGGTCAGCGGCGTTCCCGTCGAAATGAGCCATCCGTTCGTTGGCGCGGTCCGAAACGGTGATTTTGCCGAAAGGGTTGCCGATTACGAGATGCGTTCCGGAGAGGAAGCGGTCGAGTATCTGGCTGTCGCTCAAGTCCGTACTTGTTCCGCGATGGGAGACGTCCGCGGTCTTGGCCAGGCTGCCGACGAAGTGCAGGGCGGCGTAGGGTGAGGGGTCGGCGCCGCCGCGGACGAAGTAACCGAGGATGTGGCTCGTGTTCTCCCGCCAGTCGGCAACCGCGCCCATGGAGATGGAGCTGCCGTGGTGGGTCAGGTGCCAAACATCTTCCCCCCTGGCTCGGTTGATGCCCAGGAGGATGTCGAGCACCGGGTTCGCGTCGATTTCTGGCCTGGGCGGGCCGGTGACGCCAGCGCCACCGGCGATTCGGAGGAGGGTCACTTCATCGTGGAAGGACTGCGTCCCGGCCGGCAAGTAGTGCGACATGTCGATGCTGGCGACGACCGTGGCCTCGGGAGCAAGACGTGCCAGTGCCGCGGCGATTTGCTCCACCGTCTCGTCCGGCAGGGACTCGTGGATGACCAGCGCCAGCACCTTGGCATTCGGAAAGGACCGCGCCACGAACGGCATTAGCCCGGAGATCCCGTGCTCGTGTTCCTGCGCCTCATCCTCGATTTTCACGGTGCCGACCTCGGCCGCCAGAGCCTCAGCCAAAGCCGTATCTGAAGACACCGTCCCGTAGGGCGTGGTCCAGGTCGCGCGGGTGACTTGCGCCGAGGAACGCCCGGCGGCGAAATGATTTGGGCTGATGACGACGACGGTCCTGACATCGTGGTCGGCAATCGCCTCGAACGTGGCCGCGATCTTGTCGGCGACGAGTAGGTGGTGGGCGACGATTGCCGACCGGGCCCCGGAATTCGGAACCGTTCCGGCCCCATTGTAGGCGGCGTCATAGAAGGAACGCGGGAAACGGTCAACTTCAATGATCGGATCAGCGACGGCGTCCCTGTCTTTCACCTCGGCACGGTCGCCACGGTTCACGCCCGCACTTTCTTCAGCCCGCACACCGCGCTCGTTAACCATTCCGATGGCCAACCCAGAAGCAAGAATCGTTAAGGACAGTAAGGCCATGAGGATATTATGGAGTGCGCCGTTTTTCTGGGAGGGTTTCATGGCATTTACGCAACGGCACCCCAGGTTAACCAAAGATGCCGTTACCTATGCGTTTTACTCTTTTGGTTCTGATTGGGTCGCTGTTCAAACCGCCCCCTTGAGCATCTCGATGATCTCGTCCAGCTTGCGCTCGATGGCATCCAGGCGCTCTGATGAGACGGGTGCGCCGTCGGCGAACGGGGCGGGGGAGGCCGCCTCGCCTTCGGCCCGGGCCGTGTTGCCGCAGCCGCCGCTCCGCGAGTCGCAGGACCAGAAGGCGGAATAAGATTTGTTGGTCTTCCGGCTGACGCCAGCGGGGACGAGCTTCATTTCCTTGTCGCACCTTTCGCAAATCTTGGTCATCATGTTGTTGACGGTTATGGGTGATTAACATCAGTTATGTATCATACAGCAGAAATCGCGCAATCGCATGAATTAGCGAAAATACCGAAAGCGCGCGGTTTTTGAGGTCGCGCGCCTGTGGATAACTGATGATTTCCGGTAGCCTCCTACAACTTCCCCAAATCAATCGTCGTGTCGATGCGGACCTGGGCGACGAAATCCGGGATGTGGCTCACCATGATGAGCGCGCCTTCATAGGCGTCGAGCGCCTTCGCGATGACCGGCAGGTGGCGGAAGTTGATGTGGTTGGTCGGCTCGTCGAGGATGAGCAGGCCCGGCTGCATGAGCGTGAGGCGGGCGAAGACCAGCAGGCCCTTCTGCCCCTCGGACAGGTTCGCTATCTGGTTCGCGAGCGTCTTGCCGTCAAGCAGGAAGCCCGCCGCGAGCGAGCGCAGCTTCTGCTCGTCCTTTTCCTTCATCGCCTCCCACAGGCTGTCGTAGGCCGTCTGCCCGTAGTCGAGCGCCCCGAAGTCCTGGCGGTAATAGCCGACGCGCACGTCCTTGCCGAGCGTCACGCCTTCCGCCTGGTTCGTGAAGATTTTTTCCAAAAAAGTGCTTTTGCCGACGCCGTTCGGCCCGGCGACGAGCAGGTGCGTGCCGCGGCGCAGTTCGATGTTCACGTCCTTCGAGACCGGCTCGCCGTCCTTCACGATGCCGACTTTCTTGATTTCTAGGATCCGGCCGTTGAAGTCGTACTCGAACGTCTGCGCCGGGATGACGAAGTCGCGGATGGTCCGGTCCTCGCGCCGCACGTCGACCATGCCTTCCTCCGCCTCCTCGGCCGCCTCGCGCATGCGCTTCGCCACCGAGCGGAGCTTGCCGCCCTTGTGCGCGAAGACCTCGGCTTGCTCCTTCTTGCGTCGGATCTCGGCCTCGGCCCGGGCGTTCTGCATGCGCTCGCGCTCGATGCGCTTCGTGATCTCGTCCATGACGTTCAGGTAGTTGCCGGCGTACTGCTCGACCTTGCGGGAGTGGATGTCGAGGTAGAGCACGCCGTCGGTGAAGGCGTTCAGGAAGTCGGCGTCGTGCGAGATGACGATGACCGTCTTCTCGTACATCATGAGGAAGCCGGTGAGGTGCTCGATGCCGGTCTGGTCGAGGTTGTTGGTCGGCTCGTCGAGGAGGAGGACGTCGGGGTCCTGGATGAGGGCGTAGGCGAGGAGGAGGCGCGCCTGCTGGCCGCCGGAGTGCTCGCGCAGGGTCTTCGCAAGGTCGGTCGAGAGGTTCACCGCCTCGAGGACGTCGCCGATGCGCTTGTCGAGGTTGTAAGGGACTTCCGCGAACGTTCCGGCGAACCAGTCGCGGACGGTCGTGTCCATCTGTTCCGGGGCGATGACCTGCTTACCGATGCCGACCTTCGCGTCCGGCGGGGTCATGAAGATGCCGCCGGACTTCGGCTTGAGTTCGCCGAGGATTAACTTGAAGAGCGAGGTCTTGCCGGCGCCGTTCTGGCCCATGAGCGCGATGCGGCTGCCGTTGCGCACGGAAAAACTTACCTCATCGAGGATGGGCTTGGTCTCGCCGAAATTGAAGGTGACGTCGCTGAAACGCAGGACAACGTGGTCATTTGCCATATCCCGCCTAGAATACGTCGTTTCCGGACGTTTGTCAAGGCCTAAGTGGCCAAAAATCGCCCAGGGCAGGGCCGCCCGAAAAAGTTGTCAGACGAATTCGCGTGAAAAAGTGTCTGACGCTTTTGCGTGAAAAGTTGTCTGACGGATTCGCGTGAAAAAGTGTCAGACACTTTTTGGTAGCGGGCATGGTAAAATTCATGCCGTATGAACCAGGAAAAGAAGGTCGAGGAGACCATCAGCCAATACGCGACGCTCGGCGAGGAGAACAAGAACATCGACATGGCCGCGCTCATGGTGAGCGCCCTTGAGCAGGCGCGGCGGGACGAAGTTGAGGCGAAGAAGAAGCGCAACGCCTACCTGGTGTCGATCTGTCTGCCGCCGCTCGGGCTGTTTTACGCCGTGCGCTGGTATTTCAGCGGCAAGGACGACGGCAAGCGGGTGGCTGTCATGTGCGCCGTGCTCACGGCCACCGTCCTGCTCATCGTCTGGGGAATCGGCCGGATTTTCGTCTCCACCGTTCCCGCAGGAACCACCGATCAGCTACAGCAGGTTAAGGACATCAACGTGAATGACCTTCAGGACTTATTGAAGTAGGAGGGCAGGGACACTCCTCGGAAAAAGCCGTCAAAAAGTGTCTGACACTTTTTCTTCAAAATCCGTCTGACGAAATTCGGCGAAAAAGTGTCAGACACTTTTTGATGGGTTAGCCAAAAATTCGTGTTTGGTGCCTGGGGAGGTGGTCAGTCGGCGTCACAAGCGCACCCGGGCGGCTGGTGGTAGGTGTAACTGCGGCTGACCAGTTTTAGCCAAATTTTTGCCCTCGAAAAAACCTAGTGGGTAGGGTAAAGTAATTACGTTAAACTTCAGGAATAATCTTGGAATTTATGATGCGCTTTGAGGCTCACGAGAGTCCAGCGGAAATTCATGCCCTCATCAACGCCGTCAATGATGGGCGCTTTCGGTTCAAGAAAAGGAGCGGCAATTTCCAGTTCGGCAGTAGCTTCGCGGCGACAACTACGGAATTCAGTGGGCAGGTATATCTTGAATGGCAAATTGGTTACGACGTGACGATTATTGATGTTACCAACGAGAAGAAGAACACCAGCCTGACGGGCCTAACCTTTACCGGCGCTAACGGCGAAAAGAAGCATCCGTATGAGCTTTCGGAACTGCTTTTTGAGGCTGTCAGAATCGGCCTCGTGAGGAAGGAAGACGTCGTCAGTCTTTCGGAAGAGGCCGCGGTATTTACGGAGTTTTTGGACCGTGTGCCGATTTCTGTCGGCGAACTACGCCCTGTCTCCTTGAACGGCCTCGATTTTAAGGAGACGACCACGGCCTTGCCGACCTACTTCCTGCCGCTAGACGGCGGCGTTCAGATCGAGGTTTCGGTGCAGAAGCAGCAATATGCGGCCGGAATTCAGCCGATGCTGTATCTTTGCGTCCCGATTTCTGCTTTTGCCAACGGCCGCGAGTTCTTGGGCCTGAAGACGGTGAGCGCGGATAGACTTGATTACGTTATTGACGTGAGCAACGCTGACGTTTTGCTTGGCGTTTTTCGCGTCTTTGCCATGTGCTCGGCGGCGCACAACCACGATGTACATGAGATTTTGAAGGCGATAGTCGGTAGGTAAGAAATCGAATCGACATGAATCTCGGGCGTTGCGAACACCTTGACGGCGCAAGCCGCGTGAAGCTCGGAGCATACTATACGCCGAGTGATTTGGTTCAGGAGGTCCATGATTTGATCGGGCCATATTTGCGGTCGAGACAAAAGACCGTCGTGGCCGACACGGCAGCTGGTTATGGCGCTTTCTTAAGCGGGCTAAAGGGTGAAGTAAGGGCGGCGGATATCGACGCCGACGCCTGCCGCCAACTTAGGAATTTGTTGCCGCCCAAGTCCGTTTTCAACGGGAATTCTCTGAAGGGGGCATCGCGGAGCAGCCTAAACGTGCCCGATCGGTCCCGGCTGATAGTCATCGGCAATCCGCCGTATAACGACACCACTTCAGAGTTTCGAAGCGGACGGAAGGGTAAGAATGACACCGACCCTGACCTGAAAGACCGTGATCTGGGCATCTCTTTTCTGCGTTCATACGACAAATTGAGGGCAGACGTGGTTTGCGTCCTCCATCCGCTGTCTTACTTGATTAAGCCAGCCAATTTCGCTCGTCTTAGGGCGTTTCGCGAGAATTATCGGATCGAGAGCGGGCTTCTGTTTTCCAGCGCGCGGTTCTCTCAGACCGGGAGTGCCAAGTTTCCCATCGTGGCGGCTCTTTATGTCCGTGGCGAAGGAATGGACTACGATTACGTACGTAACTTCCCTTTTGACCGCTTGGGAGAGAGGGGTTCTTTCCGCCTCGCCAATTTCACCACGACCGATGGTCTAATTAACAAATACCCACCACGGCCTAGGGAAAATAAAAGGTCGGACATCGGACTGTATTATTACACGTTCCGGGACATAAATTCGCTAAAGCGCAATAGCGGCTTCATGAGCGAAGCGCACCCGAACGGCATCGTCGTCAATCTGGAGAATTTTTACAAATACGCCTATCTGCATGCGTTCAAGCGGCTTTTTAATCCGCCGAACGCGTGGCTTTTCGGTAACCTGTCGCCGCTCGCGGACTCGGCGCTGCTGGAGAAAGGGAAGAAAGATTTCGTTTCTTTTGCCTTGGTCGACAGCCCGATTTTGTCACGGACCAAACCATCTTTGGGCAGGAAAATCGCGAAATATTATGGCGTATCCATGCCCAACGAGGCCGAGACGAGGAGGCTCTTCAAGAAACTGGAGTGCAGGATGAGCGGGTTGGTTGGGCCTCTGCGTGCGGGTTTGGCCAAATAATTAGGCAGTGTTGACGTTCTTTATCAGTAGGATGATGGCTCCAAGCGTGACGAACGCCGAGAATGCCGAGGCCAGCTTGTCGTAGCGCGTCGCCACGCGGTGGAAGAAGCGCTCGACCTCGTTCCTCTTCCTGTACAGTCCGCGGTCGTACTCCCACGGATCCCTGGCGTTGGACTTGGGCGGCACGACGGCCTCGACGCCCCAGCGCGACATCATCGGCCGGAGCGAGCCGTACGCCCTGTCCATGAGGACGACCGCCGCCTCGGGTGGCATAAAAAAGTCGTCAGACACTTTTTGATGGGTTAGCCAAAAATTCGTGTTTGGTGCCTGGAGCGGCGGTCAGTCGGCGTCGCAGGCGCACCCGGGCGGCTGATGGCAGGTGTAACTGCGGCTGATACAAAAGATTTTTTACTTACTTAACGTTTGTACATCAGTGGGGAGCCCCTTTACGAAATAGCCGTTGGTCCAGTCCGCCGAGCCACCAATGATGTCGTTGTGCTCTTTGGCTGACAGGTCAGACCAAATGAAGTTTGACGGCACACCGCCCACACCCAGGTTCGGCAGTTTCCCCGTTAGGCTGCCGCAGATTGGGGCGTTCAAATTCTGAGAATCGCCGAAAAGGTGCGTTGAAATAGAATCTCCAGCGGCAATGGCGCCGCTGACATCCAGCCTAATGTCATATGTGCGGCTGGTGCCGGCGGGGATGATTTCTTCCTTTGTGAAGGTCACAGACAACAAGCCGTCCACCAATGACGCCTCGCCGCCCAGATTAGAGCCGTCGCCGACTCGGCGAACAGAGGAACCCGGAGCGGTAGAGAGAATCGCGGCGCCGGATACGCTAACCTCGGCCGTCAGCCGCTTCAAGGCGACGTCACCGGCAGCATCAGCCGAGACGGTGAAGCGCATGACAGCCGCCGTGCTGGCTTGTAGCGTCGAGCTCGGGAGGGTTGAGGGGCTCACGGTCGGTTTGCTCTTGGCGAACGTGAGCGCGCGGGTCACCGCGGGCTTCTCGAATTTCAGGGTTGGTTTACGGGGGTTGTTGGGCGGATTGACACCGCTTATGGCGAAAGAACTTTGGTCTTCAACGAAGGTGACCCTAAGGCCACAAGTCCCTTTGCCGTCAGCTAGAACACCATTATTGAGATTGCCCCTGACGGTCAGGGTCTTGCTGCCATCCTTCGGGATGGTGAGGTCAATGTTGACGAAGTCGGCGAGGCCTCTGCCGTCCACACTGACCGGGCCGCCCACGAGGGTTTTACCGTCATAGAGCGATACGCTTTGGACAACGTTGCCGGTATTGCCGGTGTCGAAACGGGCCTTGACGAGCTTTAGCTCCTCGTTGGATGCCGAGAGCTTATACTTGGCCAGGACGATGTTGGAGCTTCCTCCCACGACAAGGCCGTCCGCAGTTTCTGCATCCGTGAATTCCGTTACTTTTATCTCACCGGGAATTTCTGGATCAAGCAGCCCTTCTCGAAGGAGAATGCCTTTTAGAGTATCCGTCTTCCAAGCCGGTTGCAGTCCTGCCCGGAGCGCGACATCATGAAAAGCCTTTTCCCAAAAATCAATTTTGTTAACTGGGGTGGCTAAAATATTACCGCCCGCGGCCCTGGTCGAATTGGTTGCGTCTAACAAGTTTTCCAGCGGCATCAAGAATTGGTTGCCATACTTAGGATGGCTCTCCTTAACAACCGATCTGGGCTCCTTGCCTCTCCAGGCGCTGTCGTAATCATACTCCTTCCAGTACCTATCGATGACTTCGGGGTGTGAGGACAGTTGTTTTTTGGCGGCCTCCCTGATTGTCCGTGTTTCTTTTTCGTCAACGATATCGCCGGACCACACCTGGTAAAGAAGCCGGATACCATCATTTTCGTTTTCGTAAATACATTTTCCATCGGGTTCGAGGTAGTCACGCCGGGCGGCATCAAAGACAGACTTAATCGCAGAACGCATGCTCTCGATGTGATTCCGTTTAAGATCAGTAAATAGTTGCTTGAACCGAGCAGAAAACCCGTCGTTGTTCGAGCCGTTTTCGGCAAAAGCTTCGATGATTGCAAGTTTGGTGCTGGCCGCCACCTCTGAATTTTTTAGGTTTTCTTCAATGAGCCCCCAAATTTGGTCAAGCTTGGATAAATCTACCGCCTTGTTTTTTTCTGCATAAACAAGGCATACGCCTGCGAAGCTGGTCACGAGGTCGTTAATTGTTGAAGATTCCACTTGAGCATCCCCTAACCGTGCCGCCAGGTCGTCCATTACTTTCTCCCTTACCCCATCGTCCGCCCCGTGATATTGCACAATGTGGTCTGCCAAACCCAGCAAATCCTCGCATGACAGATCGCTAATACTTTTCGAGTTGACGGCCTCCTCATAGAGCCGCATGCGGTGTTCCTGAAAACTTTCCGGCTCATTCGTCAGCGCAAGGTATTCCCTCATCCGCCGGGGATTGGACAGGCTGTCGCGCTCATTTTTCAGGTCATTGTGGTCAGGCTGGCTTCTAGCAAAAAGACGGTAACATACGATGCCGAGCAGACGCTCCGTTTTAACCATTTCGTCCTCCCCAGAAAATTGGTGGCCGGTGACCCGAGTTATCTGCTGGGGCACTCGCGACCTGCTGATTTGGTTCGGTCTGAGTACCCGTTTAGATTCTGGAGAGCTAAACTGATTGATGAGGAAATCGATAGCCGCAGGGAATTCGAAGCGCAGATATTCCATGATTAGAATGTCACTGACGCGCGGTACACTTATGCCCGCGCTTGCATAAGTGGCCAGAACTGAAGACGTGTCGTCAGCAATGCGTTGAATCATCCGTGGCGAAAGCGCCAGCAGGACAGATTTTGCCCAGCCCATGGCCTCCTTGGCGTTGAGAAAACTGGCTGTGGGGTCAGCCGTCTGGGATGGCCTGCTGTCCTTAATTAATCCCTGCTGTGCACTACTCACACCCGACAGGGGCGACAGCATTCTCACGAGATAGTCATGTTTGATCTGCAGGTCAATCGGCGGCAGGGAAAGCCACTTGTCGATGTTCTTCGGTTGGCCGAAAAAGAATTCGTTAATCAGGAGCGCCTTATGGTTTTGAGACTCAAATTTAGTCAGAATTTTTTTTAGCTCGTCCCTCGCCACGCAGAGAATGAAGGCGATTCGTAGAGGCGCGCCCGACCGGCATTCGCTTCTGAACCGCTCTACGATCTCGATGAGGCGGTAAACCTCGTCAAACGTGGCCCTTTCCACCTCGTCCACGACCACCACCCACAGATTTTCGTTAAAGTCAGGCACGTTGCCAAAGATACGGGCAGTATTTTCCGTAGCTTTGAGGCCGCCGCCCCCGATTGCGTCGCGGTCAGCGTATTTTGCCGTTGTTGTCAGAAGGCCGCGGTTGCATCTGGCGACCAACCCCAGAAATCCGGACAGCAATCCGTTGCCGGACTCCCTCAAGATAGACTGCAGCATCGTAGTGGCAGCAACGGCGTCAATTTTGGGGTAACGTCCCTTTAGCGTTTCCGTCCACCTTTCGGAAAAAAGCCGTGAAAAATCCTTGGCCTCATTCGTTTCGGTCAGGGAGATGTAGGTGTAGAGGATCTTTTGGTCATCCAAATTTTCGACAATCATCCGCGTGAAAGATGATTTGCCGAAGCCCAGCCCCCCGTCCAGTCCGTAAACGGACACACACCGTTTTTGCCCACTTAGCATCTGGGCACAACTTTTTGCCGATGGGTTGAAGTTGAGATTGTCCCCCGACCCGTCAATCGAGCCAAAGGCGAACCTCTTGCCTTCGTAAGGAATCCAGTGAACGGCAAACTTGGTTAGAAACCATATCGACACCGCAAAGCAAAGCGATAACTCGCTGCAGTAAACCAACCCCCAGTCGACCGTTTTATTACCAGCCAGCCAGAAGAAAAAAAGGGCGCAGTAGGGGCTGAAAACAATGCCAAAGGCCAAATACGCCACCCAGGAAGGTCTATTTCCCAGGTACTGCGCTCTCATCTGCTCCGGCAGCTTTAACACGAACGCAAGGACGAGAAGTGCTGCAAAGAGGGTGACAACGACGGCCCAGAGTTGACGATCGGGCAAATTCGTCAGAAAAAGCGTTACTAGCAGAGACTGATATAGAAGCCACCCAGAGACGGCAGAAACGGCTAGCCCCCAGAGCAGGAATCGAAACCGGAAGAAATGCTTGATTGTGTGGAAAGGTAGCATAGAGGTTCACCACCATGTTTGGTGATTTATAGTCATTTGTAAAGCGGCACGATAGCGGTTTCGAGAGCGGGGAGCTGACAATCAAAATGTTGGTCAATTCCGCCCCCTCGATTTTCCTTCCCGGCATGGTAATCTTCCTGCGGGGATGCCCCCGGTTCGCCCCTCCACCAAGGTCGGGGCAGAAAGTGATTTTCTGAATTCCCGCCTCTGGCACGTCGTTCGCGGATGACGTGCCTCCGCGGGAATGACGGTGGGAGATTGCCGCGTCGGTCGTGCCTCCCTCCTCGCAATGACAAAAACATCGTTTAAGCCCTGTTTCCTGTCTTCTGTTCCCTGTCTCCTAAGCCCAATGCCCTCTCCCTTCATCCACCTCCACGTCCACAGCCACTACTCGCTCCTGCGGGCCTTGCCTAAGGTTCCGGAGCTGGTTAAGGCCGCCAAGGAGCAGGGGATGGACGCGCTCGCCCTCACCGACTACGGCGCGACCTACGGGCTCGTCGAGTTCGTGAAGCAGTGCCGCAAGCACGAGATCAAGCCCATCCTCGGCCAGTGCGCCAACCTCGCCATCGACAAGCACACCGACCGCCGCCCGCGCATCGACGACAAGTCGCACCAGATTGTCCTCCTCTGCGAGACCGACGAGGGCTACCGCAACCTCCTCCAGCTCACCACCATCGCCCATCTCGACGGCTACTATTACCGTCCGCGCCTCGACAAGGATCTCCTTCGCGAGCACGGTCGCGGCCTCATCGGCCTCGTCGGCGGCACGCGTTCGGACATCGCCAAAGCGCTCGCCATGGACGAGTTCGGCAAGGCAGAACAG